>LXOW01209542.1_pt2 | contig 87972 bp, 35 predicted proteins | sample 1368591 | NCBI WGS metagenome assembly LXOW01 (sample SAMN04884650, study PRJNA319009) | bovine gut metagenome | isolation source: Cow rumen | host: Bos taurus | place: Italy: Legnaro (PD) | collected 2014-07-09
AGATGTGTATAAGAGACAGGTGAGCTTGCTCTCACTAATGTGTATGGTGCCGGTAACAAAGCCGCCTACAACGCCTCAGGAAAATCAACATACGTTAATATCAATCACATCAAGAACGGACATAGTATTGCTGGCAACGTCTATGGCGGCGGCTATGGTGCAACAGCCACCGTCACCGCCAACACCTCGGTGACCATTGGCGACGGAACTGGCGACCACTATGCGGTGGTGGCAGGCAACGTCTACGGTGGCGGTGAGTTGGCCGAAGTTCACGGCAACACATCCATCAAGATGCAGAATGGTCACAGCCAGGTAACCGACATCTTCGGTGGCGGACACCTGGCCGACATGAAGGGTGTCACCACGGTGGATATCAAGAGCGGTACCGTCAACAACAACGTCTATGGCGGCGGTGCACTGGCCAAGGTGGGCACCGACGGCGAACCCGGCGGTAGCAATGTCACCCTCGAGGGTACGGCTGTCGTCATGGGCGACCTCTTCGGCGGCGGTCTGGGACAAGCCGTTGTTGGCGACACCATCCCCGCCCGTGTCTACGGACCCATACAGGTCACCGTCAAAGGCGGCACTGCCGACGAAGTCTTCGGTTGCAACAACGTCTGGGGTTCACCTCAGACCAGCGTGAATGTAACCGTGGAAGGCGGCACTATGCGTAATGTCTACGGTGGCGGCAATGAGGCTCTCGCCATTATCTCGCCGTCGGTAGAAATCAAGGGCGGCACAATCTCGGGCAGCGTCTTCGGCGGCGGTGACGAAGCCGGAGTAGGCAGCAGCGATGGCACCACCACGGTGACCATAAATGGTGGCGCCATAGTCACAGGCGTCTATGGCGGCTGCCATCAGCAGGGTACTGTGACAGGCCATACCTACGTCAACCTCACGAGTGGCACAGTGGGCAACTCTGGAACCCGTGCAGCAGGTATCTTCGGTGGTGGCCTCGGTCAGACCACAGGCGTTAGCGGCAACGTGACGGTGACCCTGAATGGCGCCACTCTCTACAGCGACCTCTACGGCGGCTCGGCTTTGGGCAGCGTCAATAGCAACAACAGCAATACCACCACCATCAATATTCTCGACGGAACCATCGTCGGCAATGTCTACGGTGGCGGCCTCGGACAGAAGAACGGAGTGGGCGGTGCCACCAGCGATATTCTCGCTGCAGTCAACGGCAAAGTGTATGTCAATATCGGTGCCGATGACGGGGCAGGAAACTATTCCGGCAACGCTATCTTCAACACCTACACAGAGAGTGCCACCACTAAAGGAGGTTCCGTCTTCGGATGTAACAATATCAATGGCTCACCTGCAGATAATGTATATGTAAACATATATAAGACACGTCAAGAGGGAAACAACGCCCTCTCTGGAACCGGTTACGATATTTACCAGGTTTTCGGCGGCGGTGACCAGTCGGACTTCACCCCAACGGGGAAATCTGTCAATACTTACATCTATTCTTGCAACAATACCATCCGTCGCGTCTTCGGCGGCGGCAATGCAGCGGCGGTCAAAGACGTCAACCTTACCATTGACGGCGGCAGAATATACCGCGTTTATGGTGGCGGTAATGGTGAGGTAACTCCCGCAGATGTAAACGGTCACATCGAACTGGCCATCCACGGAGGTAATGTCGATAAATACTTCGAAAATAGTAATGTATCCGGAAATATCACTGGCGGTTCGCACGCCACCGTCGACAACACTAGCGGTTGCGGCGAACTGAAAATTGACGAATACTTTGTCTGCGGCAGTCTTGCCGACTTCCACGGAAACAAGTCTACGGTCATCACCTGTAGCCAGAACATGTCGTTCGGTAGCATCTACGGAGGTGCAGAGAAGGCTAACGTATACGGTAATATTGACTTGACAATCGAGGGAGGTACCTTTACCAATGTCTATGGAGGATCCAAAGGAAAGATTGGCAGTGGTGGTAACGAATTAGATACGGCAGCCAATATCTATGGTAACGTCACGCTCACGCTTAAAGGCGGCACTATGACTAACGTCTTCGGCGGATGCAACGTCCTAGGCAACATCACGGGTAAAATTATCGTCAATGTCAATGATGCCCAGAATTCTAACTGTCCTCTCATCATCCATAACCTCTATGGTGGCGGACGCGACGCAGCCTATACCCCCACCACGGCGGATGCTTATCCCGAGGTGAATATTCTGCGCGGTACCATTTCCAAGAGTACCGCGGGCAATGACGGTAATGTCTATGGCGGTGGACTAGGTTCCGAGGCAGTGGTACACTCCAACCCCATAGTTACCATTGGTGACATGAGCCATCCTGCCTATGTCGCTACTGTCGAAGGCAATGTCTATGGCGGCGGTGAAGAAGCCAACATCGACGGCAATACCACAGTAATCATTCAACAATCACATTCTTCGGCGGCCAATATCTTCGGTGGCGGCAATCGTGCTAACGTAGACGGAGCTACCACTATCAATGTCACGGACGGCACCGTCATCAAAGGTGTTTACGGCGGTTGCAATAATACAGGTAATATCGCAGAAGACATCAATGTCTATATCAACGGTGGGACCGTGGGTGCCGACGGTATCGGCAACGGAGCCAACGTCCATGGTGGTGGCTATGGTACCAGTACCACTGCTGGCAAGAACGTCAACGTCATCATTGGCAATAGTAATGCCACCACACCCGTTATCTACGGTGCTATCTATGGCGGTGGCGCACTGGGTAGTGTCAACGGAACAGAAGCCAACACCTCCTACCACACCCATGTCACCCTCCACAAAGGTACCGTCAACGGCGATATCTATGGTGGCGGACTGGGCAGCAATAATACCGCAGCCTTGGTCTACAGTCCCGTACAGGTGACCGTCAAGGGTGGTACTGTGACTGGTGGTGTCTACGGCTGCAACAATATCAACGGAGCACCGCAGCAGTCGGTCAATGTCGACATCTACGGCACCGACGCACAACCCGCCACAGGCTATGCTGTCGGCACGGTCTTCGGCGGTGGCAACAAGGCCGAATACACCTTCGGTACACCTCTCGTCACAGTGCACAACTGCAACGCCAGCATTGGGACCGTCTATGGCGGCGGCAATGCAGCTAAGGTACCTGCCACGGATGTCACCATCTATGGCGGCAATCGCATCGGGACCGTCTATGGCGGCGGTAACGGTGAAGGCGTGGCTTCCAATTTCGTAATGGTCGATACCAACATCAATGTAAAGATCTACGGCGGCATCATCAGCAATGTCTTTGGCGGCAACAACACCAGCGGAAATATCCAGGGTACCGTTACAGTGACCCTCGACGCCCAAGCTGAGCCTTCGAAGGCAATTTGCCCCATGTCTGTCACCAACGTCTATGGTGGCGGCAACCAAGCCGTCTACTCCCCCACCCTTGCGGCAGCCCTCAGCAGCAACTATTCGCCCCTTGTCAACCTCGTTAAAGGTACTGTCACCGGCAATGTCTTCGGTGGCGGCAAGGGTAGCGCGGAGAGTCTAACGGCCGGTGGCGTCACCACTTCGAACCCCAAGGTCAGCATGACAGGCACCGAGATGGTGGTCAGGGGTAACATCTATGGTGGCGGCGAACTGGCTTCGGTGGGCAACTACACCGCGCATGATGCAAGCGGCAAACCTACCGCTTGCGCCACAGGCACCGGCCGACCCGTTGTAGAAATCACAAGCGGCACCGTGGGAGCCGAGAGCATGCCAGCCAACTTCTTGTCTGAATACACCGGTTCGGACCTCGAGGGCGACCGCTTCGTAGGTATGGTTTTCGGTGGTGGTAAAGGTATCACCGGCGACCCGGCAACCAGTGCCAATATTCCCAACCTCAACTATGTCGACTACACGGATGTCACCATCAGCGGCTCGGCCTTCATCAAAGGCTCGGTTTACGGCGGCAGTCAGAACGGCCATGTGCTGCACGACACCTATGTCAAAATACAAGGTGGTCAGATCGGTTGCGGTGCAGGTGAGACCGAACCTTATGCTGAAGGCAAGTTCATCGCGACCCCCGTCATCGAGGTTTCGAACGGACAGGCCCTCGCCGAGTGTCCCAGCTGGCCCTACGGTCAGGCTGCTTCTGCTGCCGACAAATATGAGCCTTACGACAAATACACTCGCCCAGTTGGCGACGATGGTCATACCTTCTACGGCAATGTGTTTGGCGGTGGCTCGGGTTACTTCCCCTATGCCTCGGGCCAGTGGCTTCGCTCGGCAGGTTGTGTAGAAGGAAGCACCAAGGTCGAAATCACTGGAGGCCATATCCTCACCAGCATCTATGGTGGAAATGAGTTCACCGACGTCACAGGTGACTCCTGTGTCGTCATCATGACAGGCGGCACCCTCGGCGTGCCACGTACACTATCCCAAATCGCTGCCCACCCTGTGACCTGCTACCTCTTCGGTGCCGGCAAGGGCGATCCGCGCACCCAGTTCAACGCTTGGACCAACGTAAAAGATGTACGCGTCACCGTCGGCGGAACTGCCAAGATCTATGGTTCGGTGTTCGGTGGCGGCGAGGATGGTCACGTGATACGCAATGTCAAACTCGCAGTTAATGGCGGAAACATAGGTACCACCGGAACCTCGTACGTAGACGGCAATATCTTCGGCGGTGGTCGAGGATTCAGCGGCGAAGCGTTGACAGCCGGCAACGTAGGTGGCGACGTTACCGTAAACATCTCCGGCGGAAAGATGTTCGGCTCCGTCTATGGCGGTGGCCGACTGGCCTCGGTAGGTTACGGTCTCTATGCTTCCAACGACGAACGCTATGGAAAGATTCGTCCCGACAATCAGGATGATAACGGCAACCAGGTGTCGAACTTCTCGCGCGGTCATATATACATTAATATATATGGAGATGCCGTCATCGGCAACGAGGTCCCCTCTGAAAGTAGCGCAGTCCATCCAAAGGGTGGTAACGTGTTCGGCGGAAGTATGGGACGTCTCGTGAAACTTGACAACAGTTACCTCCTCGACCTATGGCAGAAGCTGGGTTGCGCCAAACAAACCACTATCAACATCTACGGCAATGCAAAGGTCAGAAGCAATGTGTATGGCGGCAGCGAACTTGGTTCGGTGACCGAAAATACCACGGTGAATATCTACGGCAATGCCGAGATAGGACATCTCTCCGGCGGCAATCACTATCACGGCAACGTGTACGGTGGCGGCTATGGCAGCCCCTCCATACCGGAAATCTCCGATGCCGATGTTAGAGACACTGTCAAACTCTACTCCGGACGTGTATACAAAGAGACTCAAGTCAATATCACCGACGGTACGGTGCATGGCAGTATCTATGGTGGTGGCGAGATGGCAACAATAGGCACCGAGACTGTCTCGGTCTACGGCAACACCACCGTCAACATCGGCTCTACCGATGGTGCCGCCAATCCCACTTACTCTGGCGATGCCGTTATCTATGGCAACGTCTACGGTGCTAACAATGAGTCAGGCACGCCTCTTGGAAATGCCTATGTCAACATATACAAGAATCATCAGGACGTTGGAGTCAACGCCTTTGCAGATGCAGGATATGCCTTGAAGCGTGTGTTCGGCGGCGGCAACAAAGCTCACTATGTACCTACTGATCAAGCAAAACGGGCGATAGTGCATGTTTATGGCTGCGCAAACTCCATTGAGGATGTCTTTGGCGGCGGCGACGCTGCCGATGCCTACGGCGTGACCGTCACTGTCGACGGTGGCCGCATACACCGCATCTTCGGTGGCGGCAACGGAGAAGGAGGAACAGTGGCCAATATCGGAGACGGCAGCTCCATCCTTACCGTGAGTGGCGGCACCATCGACCAGATCTTCGGTGGATGTAACAAACAAGGCTCGGTGGGCGGCGCCAACTCCAAACTTACCGTCCATAAAACCCAAGGTGCTTGCCCGATGTATATCGGCGAGGTATACGGCGGTGGCAACGAAGCCGAGGGTAACGCCGTTACCGTCAATATCAAGAATACTGGTGCTCTGACTTCAGGACATGAGACCCACAACAATACTGATAACCGTATCGGCTATCAGTTGGAAGGCATCAACTCACTCTACGGCGGTGCCAACAAGGCCAATGTTACAAATGGTATCGCGCTGAATATCGAAAACGGTATCATCGATTCCATCTTCGGAGGTAACAACGTGAGCGGAAACATCAGCGGCGATATCACTATCAGTATCCAACGAGACAGAACCACAGGCTACGGCTGGTATGTAGGCAACGTCTTCGGCGGCGGCAACCAAGCTGTCTACGCCGGTACTCCGAAGGTATATGTGAAAAACGGCGAGGTGGATAATGTGTATGGCGGCGGCAATGGTTCGTCGACCGACAACACCAAAGGCTCCACCGGCGGCACCGATGTCACCATCGGTGACGAAAATGGTGACCACTACGCTGTGGTGAAAGGTAATGTATATGGTGGAGGCAATGCCGCCATGGTGTCCGGAAGCACCAAGGTGACCTACAATGACAATAATGCCTCCAGCAGCATCGCCCGCCTCTTTGGCGGCGGCAACGCCGCCGGTGTCACCGGCACCGCCTCTGTCGTGATGACGGCAGGAACTGTGACCAGCGGTATCTATGGTGGCTGCAACACCAAAGGCACCATAGAGGGAAAGATCACTGTGGATGCCCAGAACGGCACTATTGCCACAGTCTTTGGCGGCGGATACGGTGTTGATACCAAAACGAATGGCGATGTCGAAGTGACGATTGGTACCGCCAGCGCAGGTCCCACCATAAGCGGCAACGTGTACGGCGGCTCGGCCCTCGGCTCGGTAAACAACGCCACCACTGACAGCACCATCGTCAACATCCTGGGTGGTACCTTGAACGGTGACATCTATGGTGGCGGCCTCGGTGAGAAAGACGGCGTAGGCGGAGGCACCCAAGACATTGCAGCATTGGTGGGCGGCATAGTGACCGTGAATATCGGAGCGGTTAGCAACCCTGCCACATACATCGGCAATGCCACTATCAACGGCTCTGTCTTCGGATGCAACTATATCAACGGTTCACCCATGAGTGACGTTACAGTGAATATCTTCCAGACAGCCCATACCTCCAACAACTACATCCCCAGCACACCGGCAGGTGGTTGGACGGCCACCAAACTGGCAGAAAACTCGGCAACCCAGACCTACGCCATCAAGTCGGTATACGGCGGCGGCAACCTAGCAGCCTACACACCTGAGGCGGGTCACGGCACCACCGTACATGTCTACTCCTGTAACAACACCATTGAAGACCTCTACGGCGGCGGCAACGCTGCCGACGTGGGAACAGCGTCGACGAGTGCCAACACCACCGTCATCGTCGATGGTGGACGACTGCACCGCGTCTTCGGCGGCGGTAATGGTCAGGTTACGGCTGCCGATATACATGGTACCGCCACCACCACGCTCTATGCCGGCTTAATCAATCAAGTCTTCGGCGGCAGTAATACCAGCGGCAGTATCGACTACACCCACCTGAATATCGCTCACGACGATAACAATACATGCGATGTGCTGTACAGCGAGGTGTTCGGCGGCGGCAACCAAGCCGTTCTTAACGGTGACCTTACCACCACCATCGAATGCGGCGCTGGCTCCTTTGGCGACTTCTACGGCGGCGCCAATGAAGCCGATATCACCGGAGATGTCACCCTTAATATCAAGGGCGGCACTTTCGTGAATGTCTTCGGTGGCTCACGCGGTTCCGATTCTAAACCTGCTAATATCTTGAAAACCGCTGGCGGCGAGAAGGGCAACGTCGTCCTCAACCTCTACGGCGGTACCATCACCAACGCCTATGGCGGTTCGAATATCAACGGCAATATTGAAGGTACCATCACCGTCAATGTACTTGACCAGGAAGGCACCTGTGCACTCGATGTCACCAATATCTACGGTGCTGGCCGTCTGACTGCCTATACACCAGCTCTCGACGCTCAAACCGCTTCGCCTGTCGTCAATGTGAAACATATCAAACAGGATGCGGGAGTAAGAGGCAACGTTTATGGCGGTGCCTATGGTGACACTGCCACCGTTACGGCCAACCCGAAGGTTACTATCGGTGACAATTTAACCACCCACCAAACTAAGGTGGCAGGCGTTGTCTATGGCGGCGGCGAGAAAGCCCCTGTCGTGGGAAACACCTCGGTGATTTACAACGACAATAATGCCTCCAGTACCGTCACCCGCATCTTCGGCGGCGGTAACCAAGCTGGTGTTACTGGCTCTGATACTATACGCTTGCTCGCGGGCTCTGTGACCGACGGTATCTTTGGCGGCTGCAATGTCAATGGTACCCTGATGGGCGATATCTTCGTGTATATCGATGGCGGACAGGTAGGTACCGACGCCACCCACAGGGCTTACGGCATCTTCGGCGGCGGATACGGCGAAAACACTTCCACCGACAGCAATGTTTCGGTCATCATCGGTAACTCAGCCACCCTGTCACCCGTCATTTACGGCGATGTCTATGGAGGTTCTGCCAAGGGTAATGTAAACAACGATGTCACCGACATCACTAAGGTGTGGTTCAAGCGAGGCACTGTCACTGGCGATATCTATGGCGGTGGCTTCGGCGACGACAACAAAGAAGCCTTGGTCAAGGGTAATGTGCAGGTGGTAATCGACGGCGGCACAATGGATACCATCACCACCGGCGGTGGGCGCGTCTTCGGCGGCAATAACCTCAATGGTACCCCAAAAGGCACTGTAGAAGTGACTGTCAATGCTACCCAACCCAGCACCGGAAGTGGCGACACCAAGAAATACGCCCTCAAGGGTGTTTACGGCGGTGGCAATATGGCCCATTACAATCCCGCAACGTCCAACAACGGATACCCCGTCGTGACTGTCAACGGCTGCGCCACAAGTATCGAGAATGTCTTTGGCGGTGCCAACGCTGCGGCAGTGCCGCAAGCTAGCGTCATCGTCAACGGCGGTGACATCAAGCGGGTGTTTGCCGGCGGCAATGGCACCGAGGGCAACGCCCACGTGGGCTATCGGTCCAAGACCGACACCACCGACGCCTATGGTACTGGCAACGCCTCAGTGACCATACACGGCGGCACCATCGTACAGGTGTTTGGCGGAAGCAATATGCAGGGGGCTATCCGCGGAAGCAATTCGGTGGAAGTCGAAAAGACCGCCGTCGCTTGCGAGATGCACCTCACTGAGGTCTACGGTGGCGGCAACGAGTCTCCCAGCAAATCGTCAAATATCTCTATTAATTGCACCGGCGGCGATACCGAAGGCATCCAATATCTCTATGGCGGAGCTAACAAAGCCGATGTCAAGGGTAATATCCAACTTGACATCACCGCCGGTCATATTGAAAATGTCTTCGGTGGCAACAACCAGAGCGGCACCATCAGCGGCACCATCACCGTCAATATCGACAGCACTGAAGACTGCAGTTGGTATATCGGTAATGTCTATGGCGGCGGCAACCAAGCCACTTACGGCACTGCCGGAAGCAACTATCCTTCAGTCAACATCCTGGCAGGCACCGTCAGCTACGACGTCTTCGGTGGCGGCTTGGGTAAAGAGGGCGACGCCACCAAGGGTGTCGTCACCGGTAATCCAAGGGTGATTGTGAATGGAGCCCACGCCATTGTGAATGGCGGCGTATATGGTGGAGGAAGTCTGGCTCCCACCACCGGCAACCCCGTGGTAACTCTGACCGATGGCCACCTAACCAATGTCTTCGGCGGCGGCAAGGCAGCCGGCGTGAAAGGCGCTACACAAGTAACTATCAACGGAGGCTCGGTGAGTACTGGTGTCTATGGCGGATGCCACAACAGCGGCACCATCAGTGGCCTCGCCAACGTATATGTCAATGGCGGACAGATTGGTACCGACGCCGACCATAAGGCCTATGGTATCTTCGGCGGCGGATACGGTGAAAACACCTCCACCGACAGCAGTATCTCGGTTATCATCGGCAACTCAGCCACCCTGTCACCCGTCATCTACGGCGACGTCTATGGCGGCTCGGCCAAGGGCAATGTAAACAACGAAACCACTGAAATCACCAAAGTGCAACTTAAGAAGGGCACCATCACTGGCGACATCTATGGCGGCGGCTTTGGTGACGGAGGAGCCGATGCACATGTGAATGGTATAGTACAGGTCCTGGTCTCCGGTGGCACTGTCGACAATGTGTATGGCGGTAATAACCTGGGCGGCGCCCCCCAACGCACCATCCAGGTGGATATCAGCGGAGGCACCGTGAACCAAAATGTCTTCGGCGGTGGCAACCAGGCGGCCTACATCGCACCTACCACCGATAATCTCTACCCGCAAGTCAATATTAATAGCGGCACTGTAGGCAATGTCTTCGGTGGCGGTAAGGGCGCTTCGGCAACAGTGAGCGGACATCCGAGAGTCACTATCGGTGACCTCCAAACCGTCGGCGGCCAAGCAGTCGTGACTGGTCATGTCTATGGCGGTGGCGATCTGGCGCCTGTCACCGGCAGCCCATTGGTAACCATCCAGAAAGAGAATACCTCCATCGCCGGCAATGTCTTCGGTGGTGGTAACAAAGCTAACGTGTCGGATTCTACCATAGTAAATGTCACGGGCGGCACAGTGACAAAGGATGTGTATGGCGGCGGCGCACTGGCTCAGACAGGTGGCACTACGGTGACACTTACCGGCGGTAAAGTACGCAATTTCTACGGAGGCGGACTCGGCAACACCGACACCGCAGCCACCGTCAACGGCACAGTGTTTGTGAGCGTCAAAGGCGGCATCGCCGACACCGTGTTCGGATGCAACAACATTAATGGTGCACCGACAAGCACCGTGCAGGTAGACATCGACAAACCCGCAAACAGCGGAGCCATTAGTTACGTCTTCGGCGGTGGCAACCACGCAGCCTACAGCAATGCCACCTTGGTGAACCTTAAACAAGGCGTTGTCACCAGCCTCTTCGGCGGCGGTAACCAAGCCTCTGTGGGAAGTAGCGTGGTCAACATGCTGGGCGGTACCGTAGACACCGTATTCGGAGGCGGCAACATGGCTGGCGTGGCGGGTACCATCTCTGTCAACCTTACTTCCGGTACCATTAACAAGGGACTCTACGGCGGCTGCGACAACAGCGGTGTTGTGGACGGCGACATTGCCGTCAACATAACCGGCGGCACCGTGGGCATGAATGCCACTAACACTGCCAACATACATGGCGGCGGCTACGGTAACAGCACATCAACATCGGGCGATGCGAAGGTCACCATTAACGGCAATAGCATCAACGTCTGGGGCGATGTGTACGGCGGCTCCGCCAAAGGCCATGTCAACAACGACGCCAGCGATAGCACCCTCGTCACCCTCAGAAGCGGTATTGTCCATGGGGACCTTTACGGCGGCGGCCTTGGCGACGAGAATAACGAAGCCAGCGTCAACGGGCAGGTACAAGTCACCGTCTATGGCGGCACCGTCACCGGCTCGGTCTACGGCTGCAACAATGTCAAAGGCGCTCCCACTGCCAGCGTCAAGGTGGACATCTATGGCACCGATGCCCCCACCTCGGGCTATGCTCTGGCCAACGTCTTCGGCGGCGGCAACCATGCAACCTACGTCGGCACCCCCGTAGTGACCATCCACAACTGCGACAACAGCATCGGATACGTCTATGGCGGTGGCAACAAGGCTAGCGTTACTGGCGCCGATGTCACCATCTATGGTGGTAACACTATCGGCTACGTCTTCGGCGGCGGTAACGGTGAGGGTGTAGCGGTCGACTATCCCATGGTGACAGGCAATGTCTCCACCAAGATATATGGCGGCACCATCGGCCATGTCTTCGGCGGAAACAATCAGAGTGGCACCATCGGCGGTATCGTCACCCTTACGGTCAACAAGCAGGCCGAGGCAGGGCACTCCGCGTGTCCCATGTACCTTGGCGAGGTGTATGGCGGTGGTAACCTGGCTGCCGGCAATGCCGGTGTAGTCAGCATCGTCTGCACCGGTACCATCGTAGATGGACCCGATGGCCACATCGCACATCCCGAACGTATCGGCACCACCCTCGAAGGTATCGCCACCCTCTATGGCGGCGCCAACCAGGCTGACGTAACGGGCGACATCACTCTGACCATCAATAGCGGCATTATCAACAATGTCTTCGGTGGAAACAACACCAGCGGTAGCATCGCTGGCAGCATCGAGGTCAATATCGACTCTAACAGCAACGCCTGCGGCTGGTATGTCGGCGATGTCTTCGGCGGCGGCAACAAGGCCGACTATGGAGGCACACCCGATGTAAACATCCTCGCCGGTACTATCTACCGCAACGTCTACGGCGGCGGCAACGAAATTACCACCACCGGCAAAGGCGTCCTGGGCAGCGATGTAAACATGACAGGCGGCACCGTAAGAGGTAATCTCTATGGCGGATGCAACATCAAAGGCACTGTAGAAACCACCTCCAAGGTAACCCTCACCGGAGGCTCCGTCATGCAATCTGTCTATGGCGGCGGCTATGGTAGCAACACTACTGTCACTGGCAAAGCCACCGTCGACATCAGCGGCGACACATCCATCGGCGAAGACGTCTATGGCGGCGGCAATGAAGGAACCGTAGAAGGCGGCGCAGAAGTGAATATCCATTAAAAGTGAGGAGGAACAAGTGATGAGACTACAGAATAGAACACTTACAGCTATGAAATACAACGCTAACAAGAAGAATGAAGAGCGAAAAATGAAGAATGGGCTGACGTGGTTGTGCTACGTGGCTATATTTTCACTTTTCACTTTTCACTTTTCACTTATTTCGGCCCAAGTCCGTATAGGTGGCTCGGTATATGGTGGTGGTAACAAAGCCACCGTCACCGATTCCGTGAAGGTCACCCTCGGAGCCGGCACCGTAGCCAAGAGCGTCTATGGCGGCGGCAACCAAGCCGGTGTCAATGGCACTACCACAGTCACCATCAACGGTGGCACCGTGGGCGGCAGCAACGAAGCCGACACCTATGGCGTCTATGGCGGCAGCAACCAGGAGGGCAACATCGCAGGCTCTGTCACCGTGAATATTAACGGCGGCACACTGGGTACCGGCGAAAAACACCTAAAGGGTATCTTCGGCGGCGGCTACGGTTCCCGTACCACTACCGGCAGCGATGTCACCGTCAATATAGGCCAACTGGACGGTGTCGTCAACCCCACCGTCTACGGCGACATCTATGGTGGCTCGGCCTTAGGTAGCGTCAACGATATCAACAACTATGGTGAGGACACTACCCGTGTTAATTTCCTGGGCGGTACGTTGTATGGCAACCTCTATGGTGGTGGTCTTGGCAAGACAGGCTACGATAACAAAGACTCTGGTGCTGTCTACGGACTCGTGATGGTGAATGTTGGCGACTCTAATCAAGCCAACGCTGATTGTCATGTTGATCTCACTCGATGCAACGTTTACGGCTGCAATAACCAAGGTGGCTATCCGAGATCCGACGTCTTTGTGAATATCTTCAAGACAGCCCACGACAGCAAAAACCTTGCCTCCTATACGGGCGATGACGCCACCTATGCTATCAAAAATGTGTTCGGCGGCGGACATAATGCCGAAAACGAAGCTCAACGGCATCATACATGGGTTAAGGTTTTCTCGTGCCAAAATACCGTGGGACGTGTATTCGGCGGCGGCGATGCTGCCTCAGTCGACGGTGTGGGTGTCGAGATCTGGGGCGGTCGTTTCGATCAGGTCTTCGGTGGCGGCAACGGTGAGCTTCACGAGGCCAGTGTCGGCCAAGGAGGTACCAATACTATTATCCACGGCGGTCTTATCGGACAGCTCTTCGGCGGTTCTAACACCCAAGGTTCCATCAATGGCGCTATGAATACTCAGGTCCTCAACGACGGCAGTTGTGATGAGGATATCGAGGACTTCTTCGGCGGCAGTAACCTAGTGGAGATTGTAGGCAATGTGGAGACTACCATCGGTTGTGGTACTCGTTTCCACAACGTCTACGGCGGCTCAAACAAGGCCGACATCAAGGGAAATGTCACTCTCAATATTCGTGGCGGCACCATCAATAATGTCTTTGGTGGCTCGAAAGGTGTGATGGGCAATGGCAGCAGCACCGTAGATACCGCGGCCAACATCAAGGACTATACCGATCATAGGCAAGGACAGGGTGGAAAAGTGACCCTCAACCTCTATGGTGGCACCATCACCAATGCTTTTGGCGGCTCGAATATATGCGGCAATATCGAAGGCCTTGTCACCGTCAACGTCACTGAGGACGATTCCCTGGCCGACAATTGTGCCTTGCACCTTACCAATGTCTATGGTGCTAGTAACCTAGCTACTTACAGGCCTACCTACTCTGCCATCGTCTCCCCTGTAGTCAATATCAACCACGTGAAGAACGGAAGTTTCATCGCCGGCAATGTCTACGGCGGCGGCCGCGGTGCCCAGAGCACCTTCCTCCCCGATGGTAGCAGTTCGGGCGACAGCATCAACATGGGCATGTGCGTCTCCAATCCGCAGGTGAATATCGGCGACGACTCTTCTAATCACTATGTCAAGATTCATGGCAATGTCTATGGCGGCGGTGCGTTGGCCTATGTCGATGGCAGCACAGCGGTCAATATGCGAAACGCCAACAGCGAGGTGCATACCATTCTGGAAGGTAACCTCTTTGGTGCTGGACAGGGCTATGTAGGCGACTCGCTTGCGGCCAACGTCACTAAAAACGCCACTGTCACCATTAGCGGCGGCCGTGTCAATCAAAACGTCTATGGTGGCGGCGAGCTGGCATCGGTAGGAACCTTTGCAACGACAGCCAACGGATATGATATCGCCTCTGGCACCGGTACCACCACGGTCACCATCACCGGTGGCCATATCGGTGCCGACGATGCCGACCATGCCACATCTTACAATACAGGCGGCAACGTGTATGGCGCCGGCCTCGGCAAGGCTGGTCATCAGGTGGTGAACGGCCATACGTACAACTTCTCCTACTACAACTATGTGAAAAATACCGACATCACCATCGGAAACGCGGACCTCTCGTCCACCCAACCCGTCGTACGCGGGTCGGTATTCGGCGGAGGTGAAGACGGACACGTGTGGAACAACACTAGCGTGAAGATCAAAGGTGGCGAAATAGGTACCGAATTGTTGGGTAATGAACTCGTAGAGAATAGCGAAGGTGTGGGTGTAAATATTTACACGGGTAACGTCTATGGCGGTGGCCGTGGTATCGACGAAGATGAATTAGGCAACCATATCCATAGCCTCACAGCAGGCCGTGTGTTCGGCAACACCTATGTCGAGGTCTCGGGCGGTCTTATCCACCACTCCGTCTATGGCGGTGGCTCGCTGGCCTCGGTGGGCGACACCATCCATGATGTATCCGGTGCGGGTATTGCCCACGACATTATGGGCAATATCATCGACGGGCAATATACTCTTGATACGATAGGCGGTATTGTCACCCGCGACTATCAAACTGGTGACCCTGTGACGGGTACCGGTTTGGCCCATGTACGTATCTGCGGTGGCCGTGTCGGACATACTGGCCACAACGAAGGCTCGGTCTTTGGCTCAGGCCGCGGTCTGGCGGGTGATGCCGCACATAGTGAATACTACCACATGGCATTCGTCCACAATACCAAGGTCTATATCAAAGACACTATCATCAATGCCGACCATCGCTATGCCGACGTGCGCGAATCCGTATTCGGCGGTGGCGCCAACGGTCATGTGACACAGAATAGTTATGTCAACGTCAGCGCCGGTGTCGTCGGCGGCAAGACGTACCATGATTACGCCGAGGGTAGCGTACCCACCGGCGACTCTATCCATGTGGGTGACAAATACTATCATTCCGGCATCGCCGCGGCCGACACCCTTACCGATCGTTGGGGCCGTATCCCTGAGGGCCACACAACCTTCCTCGGTAACGTCTATGCCGGTGGACGCGGTGTGGACCATAATGCCAGTGATCAGCTCAGCCGCTTCGCTGGCCGTGTCTTTGGCAATGCCACCGTTGAAGTCAGTGGCGGCGTCATCTATCACTCTGTCTATGGTGGCGGTTCTATGGCCTCGGTGGGTTACTACATCGGCGGCCAAGGAACCAACATGAATATCTCCACCCCAGGTACCGGTAAGGCCGTGGTCAAGGTCACAGGTGGCCGTATAGGCACCAACGGGCGTAATAACGGCCGTGTCTTCGGCTCCAGCCGTGGTCTGGCCGGCAGCAGCTACAGTTTCATGGCCTATGTCAACACCTCCGACGTCACCATCGGTGACAGCGCCGAGGTGCGCGGCGCCGTATTCGGCGGCGGTGAAGACGGCCACGTGCTCGACAGCACCCTCGTCAAGATTGAGGGCGGTATCATAGGCAACGGCATCCGCACGGGCAAAGACAGTTGGATTAACGATTATGTAGGCAATGTCTATGGCGCCGGACGAGGCGTGGATCTCGATGCCAACAAGAACCCCAGCGCCACGGCGGGATGGGTACGTGGTTCGACTCACGTCACCGTCAGCGGCGGCCATATTCATCACAATGTCTATGGTGGCGGCTCACTGGCTTCGGTAGGTACCGATGGAATCTCAGGCTACACAAACACTACAGGCAAGAACGGTCGTGCTTGGGTTGAAGTCACGGGCGGTACCATTGGCCTTATCGTCGACGCCACCGATGCGTCTAAGAATCTCTACGGCAATGTCTATGGCGCCGGTCGCGGTCGTGCCGGTATCGGTATCGTTAATGGCAACAACTGGGACGAACTAACTTATGTCTCCAACACGCGCGTCATCATCAACAGCGACCCCTCCGACGCAAACAACATAATCTCCGGCAACGTCTTTGGCGGCGGCAACAACGGCCATGTCAACAACTCGACCTACGTAACCGTCACCCGCGGTAAGATCGGTACCCGTGGCAACCTCGGATACGGCTCGCTCGAAGGCAATGTCTTCGGCGGTGGCCGTGGTGAGGACAGTTATGAGTGCTACCTAACCAGGAATGGTCATTATCTCACCAATGCTCAGCTTGCCAGCGGCAGCGGCTATATCGATTCGATGCCGTACAACCGTAATGACCGCACCAAGGTGAAGAACTACTATAAGACAGCACGTACCTACGCCGACTCTCTCGCCACGGGCGACAGTCTCTCTCTCCGTGCTGGTCTGGTCTACGGCAACACCAATGTCTTTATCGGCGGTATCGAGGCCGATAGTGTGCAAGTGCTGCACAATGTCTATGGCGGTGGATCCATGGCTTCGGTGGGCGATATCCGCAATGGCGCTGGCATCATCGCCAGCCTTACCCCTGGCACTGGTAACACCAACGTTTATATTACCGGCGGTACTTTTGGCACCACCGGCACCAACAACGGTATGGTCTTCGGCTCGTCGCGTGGTGATATCGGGGCTCCGTTCACCATAGGAGATACGATGGCATGGGTGGGCTCGACCTGTGTTGTTATCGGCGACACTACCCAGTCACCCAGTTACCCAGCTACCCAGACACTCATCAAAGGCTCCGTCTATGGCGGTGGTGAGAATGGCCACGTCTATCGCGACACCTATGTCCACTTCCATGACGGCCTCTTAGGCTGCTCAGCCGACGAGTATACCGCTATGGACGACACTCAAAAAGCCAAGAATTTCCCCTACCGCGGCAACCTCTATGGTGCAGGCTGCGGTACGGACACCTATAACGACGGCGAGAAAGAGCGGTACAACCTGATGGCGGGCTCGGTGATGGGCAACACGCAGGTGGTAGTCTCTGGTGGCTATATCAGCCGCAACGTCTATGGTGCTGGTTCGATGGGTTCGGTGGGTACTATCGTGAAGGATGTGAAACACGAGGATGTCAACACCACCTTTGCCCTCAGCTGGCCCCATGAATTCGCCTACGCCCCCAATACCGGCAATGCTATTGTCATCATCAAGGGTGGCCATATCGGCACAGTAGCGGCACCCACTACGAGTGGCGATGTCTATGGTTCGGCGCGCGGCGAGGCTGGCGACCGCTATGAATTCGCCACACTGGCCAATGTGAACACCACCAAGGTGAGCATCGAATTCACCAATCCCAGTAGCACCATCGACGGCAACAACGCCATCGTGGGTTCCGTCTATGGTTCGGGCGAGAACGGCCATGTGAACGACTCCACTCTCGTCTCCCTTGAGAGTGGCCTCGTAGGCGGCTCACTCTTCGGCGGCGGAAAGGGTTCGGATACCTATAAGGACCGTATGCGCAATATCTCCACCCACGTCTGGGACAGCATCTATGTACGCGACATCACCGCCGGCAAGGTATATGGTAATACCTATGTAAAAATGTCCGGCGGCCAAGTGAACCACAACGTCTATGGCGGTGGCTACCAGGCCTCGGTGGGTAAAGGCAACTATAACGGCCCCTACGGCGAGGGAAGCTCCATATCGACGGCCCTCAAAGACTCTGCCGAGAACTCCGGCCATTGCTATGTCACCATCACTGGTGGTATCATCGGATCGGACACTTCCGATATCAACCGCGGCCATATCTTCGGCGCTGGCAAGGGTATCGTTTTCCCCATGTCCGACAGCCTCGGCTATGACTACAACCGCGACTTCTATGTGGCTTATACCAACAAGACTTTCATCACCATCGGCGACTCCAATAATCGAAATACCGACTTTGTCCAGCCTCATGTCACCGGCTCAGTCTTCGGCGGCGGCGAGGACGGCCATGTTCGTTACGACACCTATGTGAAGGTATGCAGCGGTCAGATTGGCATCAACTGCACCGACAGCATCACTTCCGACGTGGGCAACTGGGCCTACCGCGGCAACGTGTTCGGCGCCGGTCGCGGTATAGACAAACTACCGGGTGGCGGCTTCTGCCAGTCGGCCGGCTCGGTGACTCGCAACACCCGCATCGATATCCTCGGCGGCCGCGTCTATCGTAATGTCCAGGGCGGCGGCTCTATGGCCTCGGTGGGTACCCCGGCAGGCTACTCCGGTGACCCCTCCACATGCGTCATCAACGTCAACCTCCCCAGCGACAACGACTCACTGGGTGCCGCCTTCTCGAAGATGTATGCCTTTGGCGGTTATATTGGCGGCGGCAGTCGCGGTATCGCCAGCCCCAACGGTACCGACAGCAGCGACCTCGCCACCTGTCACAACACCCAGATTAACCTCTACCGCGGATTTGTCCGCAACACCATCTATGGTGGTGGCGAGAACGGTCAGATCCTCGGCAATACTGAAATCAATATCTATGGCGGCAGGGTCCGTTCTGCCATCTATGGCGGCGGCAAGGGCTCTTTCAAAGCTCCTCCCAGCGAAACGGGCGACGCCACCGGAAACTATGACAACGACACCCTCTCTGGTTACATCCACGGCAACACCACCGTCAATCTGCTGGGCGGCGTGGTACCCTATACCTATGGCGGCGGCCGCCGCGCCAGTTCGGGCGGCGATGCTACCATCAACATCGGCAAAGACAGCCTCGACAACGACGGCAGCTACTATGGTAACGTAGCCTTCGACCCCAAGAAGAACTCTGTCTATGGTGGCAACCAATATGCCGGTTCTCCCCGCGGCGACATCTATGTCAACGTATATAGTACGGCCCATGGTTCCGATCCCGCACATAACAAGTATCCCGACAACGTGACCGACTCGGGGTCGCTTGTCAGGAACGACGCCATCCAAACCTATGCCATCGGTAAGGTGTATGGCGGTAGCTACAACTCGCCCTACATACCCCGGGGGGCTGGCCATCGCGTGACGGTGCATGTCTATGGTTGCGACAATACCATCGGTGAACTCTATGGCGGTGCCAGCGCTGCAGACATAGGCTCCGACCTTGTCAGTGCCAACACCAACCTCATCATCGACGGTGGCCGCTTCAAGCGTGTATTCGGCGGCGGCGATGGCTCCTTCGACCGTTACATCGGCCACAGCGTACCCGCCAATATCTATGGTACCGCTTCCACAGTGATCCATTCGGGTCTTATCACCGAATTCTTCGGTGGCAGCAACACCAGCGGTAATATCACCACCATCTCCACCCAAATCGACGACCCCGACACCACCCGTTGCCCCGAGGTGATTGGCAACCTCTATACCGGCAGTAACGAGTCGGATATCTACGGCGGCGGCGAGCTGATTATCGCTTGCGGCGCCGGTAAGTTCAGCGAGGTGTATGGTGGTTCCAACAATGCAATAATCCACGGCGACGTAACCCTCACCATCCAAGGCGGCACCATCGGCACCGTCTTCGGCGGCTCGAAGGGCAGGCTCGCCGACACCACCGCCACAGACACCATTGATGCCTTTGCCGCCGACATCGACGGCAACGTGACCCTCAATCTCGTGGGTGGCACCATCGGCGACGCCTTCGGCGGCTCGAATATCAACGGTGCTATCTCCGGTGTCATCACCGTCAACGTGCTTGACACCTGCCAGGAGTGCCCCTTGACGGTGAAAAACGTCTACGGCGCCGGCAATATCACACCTTATACCCCCGACTCTGTGGTCGTAGCTGGCTTGAAGGTGCCCCCAATCTCCCCCATTGTCAATATCAACCACACCCGCGCTGACTCCACCTTCACCGGCTCCGTCTATGGTGGTGGCTTCGGTACTACCGCCGTCGTTACCGCCAATCCGCAGGTGACCATCGGTGATACTAACAGACTCCATACCGCCCTGGTGGGTACCGACGTCTATGGCGGCGGCTCCTTAGCCAATGTCATAGGCAACACCAAGGTGCTTATCCAGAATCCAAACACCCGCGTCTCAGGCGACATCTACGGCGGCGGAGCACTGGCCAATGTGCAGTCCACCTCCGTCACCCTTAATGCAGGTTATGTGGGCGGCAACATTTATGGCGGCGGCCTGGGTCGCCTCGAGGAGGGCTTCATCCCCGCTGTCGAAGCGGTGGTCGACGGAGACGTGCAGGTCTCCATCAACGGCGGCCGTGCATCCACCGTCTATGGCGCCAATAATATCAACGGCGCCCCGACAGGCTCCGTCCATGTGGACATCTACCATACCGATAGTGTCGCGTCGGGTTATGCCGTGAGCGCTGTCTATGGTGGCGGCAACCACGCCAAATACGACAGCATCCCTTATGTGACCATTCACAACTGCAACAACAAGATTGAATATGTCTACGGCGGTGGCAATGCAGCTTCCGTCCGCGGCACCCATGTCACTGTCTATGGTGGCGACACCATCGGCAACGTCTATGGCGGTGGCAACGCCGCCGGTATCACCCGCTATGGCACCCGTGTCGACGTGCATGGCGGCACCATTGGTTCCGTCTACGGCGGCAATAACCAGAGCGGCACCATCGCAGGCGACATCCTCGTCAATGTGAACAAAGAGGCCGAAGGTACTGACCCCGCCTGCGAGATGCATATTGCCCGCGTCTACGGTGGTGGCAACCATGCCGACAGCAAAGCTGGACATATCAGCATTGGCTGTACCGGTGGCGAGACCGAAGGTATCGACACCGTCTATGGTGGAGCCAACCAAGCCAATATCGATGGCGCAATCGTCCTCGATATCACTGGCGGCCATATCGGCAATGTCTTCGGTGGCAACAATATCAGCGGCAATATCTCCGACTCCATCGTTATCAATGTGGATTGGAACAACAGTTGCGAACACAACTACCTTGGCAACGTCTATGGTGCCGGTAACCTGGCCGAGTACAGCCCCACTTTCGACACCATCGTCAGCCCCGTGGTGAACCTTATCAACGGTACTGTCAGCGGCAATGTCTATGGCGGTGGCCTCGGTATGGGTACCAAAGTAATATCGAGTGCGGCAACCAATATGGGCCGTGTCGCTTCCAACCCTGTGGTGAATATCGGTGCCACCTCGACGGCTCATGCCAATGGTGTGGTCCTTGTTAAGGGCAACGTCTTTGGTGGTGGCGCTTTGGCCAAAGTGGCTGGCAATACACAAGTTAATATGCTCAAGGGCACTGTCGACGGCTCCCTCTTCGGCGCCGGCGAGGGTTGTGACTCCAATATGATTTTGGCTCTTGTGATGAAGAATTCCACCGTCAACATGATTGACGGCCGCGTAAAAGGTTCCGTTTACGGCGGTGGTAATCTCTCCTCGGTGGGCTACTATATCTATGATTCTACCAATTCGAAAGCATTGCCCGACTCCTGCAGGGTGGGTACCGGCCATTCCGCCGTCTATATCAGCGGTGGCATTGTGGGACCCGACACGCTGAAGATGCCCACCTTCAAGGGTCACATCTTCGGTGGCGGTAAGGGTATGGTGGCCGACCCCGTGGTCAATCCCTATATCACCAGCCTGGGCTACTCCGGCACCACCGAAGTGGTGGTCAGCGGCGACGCCTTCATCAAGGGCTCCGTCTACGGCGGTAGCGAGAGTGGCCACGTGTTCGACAGCACCTATGTCAAGATTCAGGGCGGTCAGATTGGCGCCGGCTTCAACTACGCCAAAGACACCAACTATGGCCCCTATACCGTTTGGGACACCGTCAAGCTGGACGAGTGCCACCACTGGCCTTTCGCCCAGAGCAACCTCACTTACGACCCCTATGCCGACAAGTATGATTCCAAGGGTGGTGCTGTGAAAGCCACCGACGGACACACCTACTATGGCAATGTCTTCGGCGGCGGATCTGGTATATTCCCCTACCAACCTGTAGGCCGTACCGACACAGCCATCTGGAGTCGCACGGCAGGTGCCGTCTATGGCAATACCCGTGTAGAGGTCACCGGAGGTCATATCCTCACCTCTCTCTACGGCGGCAACGAGATGACCAATGTGGGTACCTACGACAATGCCGGCAACTGTATTGCTGGTGGCACTGCTACCGTTATTATGACTGATGGTACCCTCGGCGTGCCCCGCACACTTGATTCCATTGCGGCTCACCCCGTCACCTGCTACCTCTTTGGTGCCGGTAAGGGTGACCCGCGTATCTTCTTCAATACCGCTACCAATATTGACTCCGCTTATATCCACGTCTCCGGTGGCCGTATTTACGGCTCTATCTTCGGCGGTGGCGAGGATGGCCACGTGATGCGCCATGTCTCACTCAATGTCGACTCCGCAGCCTATATCGGCACGGAGGGTAAATCCTATGTCGACGGTAACATCTTCGGTGCTGGCCGTGGCTTCAGCGGCGAAGCGCTCACCGCAGGTACGGTGGGCGGCAACGTCACTGTTAATATCGGCGGCAACAGCAAGATGCTCGGCAACGTCTATGGCGGCGGCCGTTTGGCCTCGGTGGGTACTCTCTTCACCGCTCCCAATGACCCAGGTTATGGTCACATGATTGATGGCGATGACCACGGTAACGTCACCATTAATATCTCCGGCGACGCCGTCATCGGCAACCAAGCCGCTTTCGGCGACAGCCGTCCTTCTCACCTCAAGAGTGGTAATGTCTACGGTGGTAGCATGGGACGCCTCGAACTCCTCGACGGCACCATCAACCCCATATGGCCAGGTCTCGCCAAGGTGAAGAACACCCAGATTAATATTGCCGACAACGCCGTTATCTGTGCCAGCGTCTTCGGCGGCGGCGAACTCGGAACCGTCACTGGCAACACCGAGCTCAACATCACCGGTACGAACGTCAGGATAGGTACTGTTAAACGCGACGCCAACGACAGTATCCTCTACCGCTTCGGTTCCCTCTTTGGTGGTGGCTACGGTACCGATGACACCACCACCACCAATGATTCTACCCGTGCCTCCTACCTTATCGCCGGACGCGTCTACGGCAACACCGTCGTCAATCTCAACGAGGGTGCCATTGCCAACAACGTCTTTGGTGGTGGTAAGATGGCCTATATCGGCGACGAGAAGGTGGCCTCCAGTGGTAACACTACCGTTAATATCGGTAATGCCAACCAGAACAGCAACTCTGTTATCATCGGTAACAATGTCTTTGGCGCCAACGACGAGTCTGGCTCACCGCTGGGCAGCACTACCGTTCATATCTACCATACAGCACACAATGCTGACAACAGCTATCCCACGCCCGCCCCTACTAATGCCAGCGAGTTGGCTGCCAATATGGCTAACCAGCAATATTCCATTGCTGCTGTCTACGGTGGCGGTAACTTGGCAGCCCATGTGCCTGCCGACACTGTGAACAGCACCACTCTGGTGTATGTCCACTACTGCGACAACACTATCCGCGATATCTATGGTGGCGGTAATGCTGCTTACACCAGAAACAACAGTGTTGTTATCGACGGTGGTCGCATCCACCGTGTCTTTGGCGGCGGTAATGGCTACAGTGCCACTGGAAACCACTCCGATCCCACGGCTCCCGATTACAATCCCGGTGCTGGTGCTCTCGGTACCGCTACCACGGCCATACATGGTGGCCTCATCGACACCGTCTTCGGCGGCTCCAACCAGTATGGCTACATCAACCATATCGAATTCATCCTCGACAACCAGCGTTCCGACGGCGGAGATGCTTGTGCTCAGGTTATCGGAGGTCTCTTCGGCGGTGGTAACGAGTCGCCCGGTGGTGGTGGTGAAATCACCATCGCTTGCGGCGCCGGCTACTTCAGCGAAGTCTATGGTGGCGCCAATATGGCCACCATCGGTACTCCCGATGCTCCCAGTGATGTTACCCTCAACATTCAGGGTGGCCGTATCGACAAAGTCTTCGGTGGCTCGAAGGGTGACACCACCACTTTGGGTTCGGGACATAAGGACCTTGCCTCCCATATCTATGGTAATGTCACCGTCAATGTTACCGGCGGCGAACTTGGTTATGTCTATGGTGGTAGCAACTACAACGGCAACATCTCCGGCATCATCACCGTCAATGTTGACTCCACACAGTCCTCCTGCCCCCTCACCATTGCCAACAACGTCTACGGTGCCAGCTACATCACCATGTACAAGCCCAACAACCGTGACGCCCGTTCTCCTGTCGTCAATATCAAGCATGGTACCGTGGGCGGCAACGTCTTCGGTGGTGGTGACGGTCAGGGTGCACGCACCTGCTCCAACCCCACTGTCTACATGGGCAACGGCGACTACACCAATGCACTCTCCGACCCCAACGCTCCCACTGCGACAGCCAGGATTATCGATGTGAAACCCGTCGTCAAAGGCAATGTCTATGGTGGCGGTAATGCCGCACGCGTCTTAGGTAATACTCTCGTAGAGATGCTTGACGGCATCGTCGACGGCAGTCTCTATGCTGCCTGCAAGGGCAAACCCTACGCTGAACTGGCAGGGGATGCCGAGAAGGAAACCCGCGCCATCGTTGACGGATGGACTACCCTTAACCTCAAGGGTGGCCTCGTCAAGGACTGCCTCTATGGAGGCGGTGAACTCGGACAGGTGGGTCATCTTGAGAACAACTCATTGTCGAAATACGACACCGAGGCCGATACCATCAAAGCCAAGTATGGCAACACCTATATCACTATGACCGGCGGCACCGTGGGTGCCGAAGGGGCTGCTGCCACTCACGGCAACGTCTATGGTGGTGGTCAGGGTAACACCGAAAGTCCCCTCACAGGCCGTGTCCAGGGTAACACTTCTGTCAAGATTAGTAGCGGCCATGTGCGCCACAACGTCTATGGTGGCGGCTCGTTGGCCTCGGTGGGTACTCTCACCTATGGTGGTGCCCTCAGTATCGTCTCAGATGTCAAGCCTGGCACCGGTACTGCCACCCTCTACATCACCGGCGGCACCATCGGTACCACCGGCGTTGAGAATGGTATCATATTCGGTTCCTCACGAGGCGACATCGACACCATCGGTTCCAGACAGGATACGCTGGCATGGGTGGGCAACACCATCGTCACCATCGGCGACACCACAGCGCCTCACAATATGAACGCTCCGCAAATCAAGGGTTCGATCTATGGTGGCGGTGAGAATGGCCACGTACACCGCGACGCCTACGTCCATGTGTACAGCGGTCAGGTGGGCTACCAGAATGCCACCAACCCTGCCCTCGACGAGGATGACCCCAACTATCCTTACCGTGGTAATGTCTACGGCGCCGGTTGCGGTACCGACACTTATATGGATGTGGTACGTGATATAGCTAATGGTAACACCATCATCAAGAGTAAGGCCGATCCCACGAAAGACTCTATCGCTCCTCATTATAACGTCAATGCCGGCGTGGTACATGGCAATACCCATGTCGTCGTCAGCGGTGGCCACATCATGCACAACGTCTATGGCGGCGGTGCTATGGGTAGCGTGGGCACCCTCAACAGTGTCCCCACCTACCACACCGACGAGGCCACCCAGTTCGCCCTCAGTTGGCCCGTGGTGCTCGACTATATGGATAGTACCGGCACCGCCACCGTTGACATCACAGGCGGCCGTATTGGTACCACTGGCTCCTTCGACGGCGATGTCTTCGGTGGTGCCCGCGGCGAAGCTGGCGACCGTTACCAGATGGCTCGCTATGCCAACGTCAAGAAGGCCGTGGTCAATATCGCTTATGATGGTAATGTAGCCACCTTCTCACAAGCCCTCGACGCCCTCGACACCACTCCCTGTGTGACAGGCTCTGTCCACGGCGGTGCCGAGAACGGCCACATCTACACCGACGCACATGTCAACCTCTCTCGCGGTCTCGTAGGCCACGCCCTCTACGGCGGCGGCTCGGGTAAGGGGCAATACATAGCATCTCTGCGCAAACGCGATGGTAGTGGCGACTCCACGGCCAGCGTATACAGCCTTACCGCTGGCCGCGTCTACGGCAACACCTACGTCACCATGTCCGGTGGACAGGTGGGCCGCAGCGTCTATGGCGGCGGCAACCAAGGCTCGGTGGGTAAAGGCAACTATGCCGGCGGCCCCGGAGACTACAGCTCCGATGGCTACGGCGAGCGCTGGAACGAAGCCAACAGCCCCTTGATTGACACCCTTGCCAACTCAGGCCACACCTATGTATACCTCACCGGCGGCACCCTTGGCGTCGCCAACAAGCTCTACAAAGACCTGCCTACCGGCAACGTCTTCGGCGGCTGCCGTGGTATGGCAGCGCCCAACGTGCCTCCCACCCTCTCGCCTCGTATACTCTATTGTCCCGAGTTCTTCCTCGGATATGTCAACCACACCCACGTCGTTATCGGCGACACCACCACCCAGTCACCCAGCCAGCAACCCCTCATCCTCGGTTCCGTCTACGGCGGAGGTATGGATGGCCATGTGCGCATGGATGCCAATGTCTTGGTGGCCGGCGGCGAGATAGGCCTTGCCTACAACACAGCCAATCAAACCACTGTGGCTACCAACGACCTCACCAGTCCCCACTGGGTGGCCCGCGGCAGTGTCTTCGGCGCCGGTTCCGGTAACGGCACCTACACCGACAACACTGGCACACACCAGAGCAACTCGGCAGGTTCGGTAACACAATTCACTACCGTCGACATCGAGGGCGGCCTCATCCACCACAACGTCTATGGCGGCGGTCTGCTCTCCACCGTGGGTCAGCCTCGCATACGTAAGACCTATGACGCACCCATCGACTCTACCCTCTCGCTGGTTATTGTGGGAGGCGGCATCGTGGGCGACGAGACGAGCTTCGGTGCCGGCTACGGCGGAAACGTCTTTGGTGGCAGCCGCGGTGACATCACCGTCGACACCAACTTCGCCAAAGTCATCTATGCCCGCGTCAACGTCCAAAACAATGCCGACATCTTAGGCAACGTCTACGGCGGCGGCGAGCTAGGTCTTGTGAAACACGAGGCCTGGGTGCTCGTCAGCGGCGGTACCGTACGCAGCAACGTCTTCGGCGGCGGCAAGGGATTGGCCTCCAACGAATACTACGGAGCCGTGAATGGAAACACCTTTGTCGACATGACCGACGGCATGGTGAAAGGCAGCCTCTATGGTGGTGGCGAGTTAGGCTCGGTGGGAACCCTCTCTGCCTTGGACAACGGCACCGGATACATCCAAGTCAATATCTCCGGTGGCACCATAGGTAAAACGGATCCCTATGTCTACTTCACCGGCGACATACCCGCCAACCTGAGCGACAACATCTACGACACCGTCATCGCTAAAAACATCAAATACTACGACACCGTCGCGGGACATGTCAACACCGTTGAAATCAAAACTGCCAATATTCCCAACATCCTGACCCATACCGCCAGCGGCAACGTCTATGGCGGTTGCATGGGTAGCCTCACTCTGGATGACGGTACCACCAACCCCATCTGGCCCGCCTTGGCCCGATGCCGTAAGACCCGCGTCACCATCAGTGGCAACGCTATTGTGCGTAGTTCGGTATACGGCGGCGGCGAACTGGGTACCGTCATCGATAGCACCGTTGTCAACATCCTCGGCGGCACCATTGGCACCGACGTCACTCCTGCCAACGCCACCGCTAGGGCCACCCTGCGTAAATACTCCAACAAGGAACGCTTCAAAGACTTCTACACTAACCCCCAAGACCCCGACTACGTTGACAGCGACACACTCCTCAATCCTCACTACTACTTCGGCTCCGTCTATGGCGGCGGCTATGGTAGCTACGACACCGTTGTGTCAACTATAGACCTCGACCTCACCCACTGTCCCTCTCTCACCGACAATAGCGCCCCGGCACGACTGGCACCGGTCGATATTGCAGGCCGCGTCTATGGCAGGACCTATGTCAACGTGAAAGGCGGTGCCACCATCCGCGAGAATGTCTTTGGCGGCGGCGACCTGGCCTCGGTGGGCACCAACGTCTATGATGGAAGCAGCCACATCCTCCAGAGTACCGATACTGCAAGAGGTAAAGGTATCTGCATCGTCACCATCGCTAACGACACCGTCAGCACTAATATCTTACGTCCCGTTATTGGTCCTCTCGACTTCACCGGCAACAACGCCAATGTTTATGCTGCTGGTAAGGGTGTCGGCAACGACCCGCAGGCACACTACAAATACTATTGTAATGTCGACAGCACCAATCTCACCCTTAGCGGTGGCCATGTCTGGGGTTCCACTTTCGGTGGCGGCGCCGACTGTCATGTGCTTGGCAGCACTCACACTTATGTTGAGAACACTAGCATTGTGAATGGAATGGAAATCGGCGACCGCGGCATCACTGAGTACGACGGCTATGTCTTCGGTGGCGGCCGCAACTTCCAGAACCTCAACAACACCGCCGGACGTGTCCAGGGCAATACCCACGTTGACGTGGCCGGTGGCCGAATCAAATGTACCATCATCGGCGGCGGCAGTCTAGCCCGCACCGGTGTCGATATGGATGGCGATATTGCCTCCTTCATCACCGCCGGCGTCTACGACTCTGTCCACCATGGCTCTACCTTCGTCAACGTCAGCGGTACTACCGACACCGTAGCGGCCTTCTCGACAGCCGACAGCGTCACCTACCGCACCGTTCTTGGCACCACCCATATTGATTCCCTTGGCAAAGTGGTGGTCTACAACACCGCCATCGGCACTGGTTATGGTCCCTATCTGCTGGATTGCGACTACTCTATCGGTGACATCTTCGGCGGCGGTAAAGGCGACACTCGCGACACCGTCGACATCACGGCCGGACGAGTTATGAATACCTTTATCGACGTCTCGGGCAGCCCCCGTATCATGGCCGACATCTACGCCGGCGGCGAGATGGGCTGCATCGGCTGGTACGACATCTCGGGTCCCAACACTGGCAAATACTATGCCGGCACGGGTTATACCCATATCGTAGTCAACGACTCCCCCTATCTGGGCACCCCCTATGAGTTTACCACCGAAAACTTCCGCGCTGGCGTCACCTGGTCCATCGTCGACCCCGATACCAAGCGTCTGCTCCACACCTGCTCCGGCAACATCTACGGTGGCGGACAGGGCTTTGTGGAAGAGGGCTATACCAACTGGGTCTCCATGGGACGCGTACGTCGTACCGAAGTCACCATCAATGGCGTCCGTATGCTCGGTAACGTCTTCGGAGGTGGCTCGCGAGGCGTCGTTATGGAGAATACCTACGTCAACATCCATGGCGGCCACATCGGTACCGTCATCCACGACAATGTCCCCGGTGCCCTCGACACCCTCTACTACTACGGTTCCGTCTTCGCAGGTGGCTACGGCAACCCGAAGAAGTTCCTCCACGTCAACGATTCATGCCGTCTCGATGAACATGGCAACCCCATCCCGATGATACCCACCGAGTATGCGGGCCGCATCTACGGAGACTCCTATCTTGAAGTCACCGGCGGCCACATCATGGAATGTGTCTTCGGCGGCGGCGATCTGGCCTCCACAGGCTTTGTCAAAGCCGACAGCACCCTGGCGGGTGGCGCCTGCTATGTCACCGTCGGCGGCACCGCCGAGATTGGTCCCCTCGACTACTCCGGCCAGAACGCTTACATATATGGTGCCGGACGTGGTATAGCCTATGACGATGAGGAAGAATACACGAAGTGCAGTAACGTCAACACCACATACCTCACCGTCAACGGCGGTAAGATATGGGGCTCTACCTTCGGCGGCGGCGCCGATGCCCACGTGCTGGGCGACGTCTCCACCACCATCCATACCGGTGCCAACATAGGTACCGAAGGCATCACCACCTACGATGGAAATATCTTTGGCGGCGGCCGTAACTATCTGCATGCCAACCGTACTGCTGGCCGCGTACAGGGCAATATCTCCGTCATTATGGACGGCGGTACCATCATGGGTTCCATCTTCGGCGGTGGCCGTTTGGCACTGTCGGGTATTGATGCCGATGGCGACTATATCGACTCGCTCCACGGCAACGTCGTTATCAACGTCAGCGGCAGTCCCAGCATCGGTAACCCCAATGGTGAGATGTTGCTCAAAGGCAGCGACGAAAGCGTGGGCGATATCTTCGGCTCCGGCAAGGGCGATACCAAAGACTATGAAGACATCTGGGCTGGCCGTGTCACCAACACTATAATCAACATCAGCGACAACCCCCGCATCTACGGTGCCGTCTTCGGCGGCGGCGAGATGGCCAGCATCGGCTACTGGGATACCACTTCCGGTGCCTTCTACGACGGTACCGGCTCGGCGGTAGTAACCATCTCGGGCACTCCCGTCATCGGCACCGAACTCGAGTTCACCGCCGCCTACGCCTACGACGACCCGAACGATCCCGACGACGGTCCCAGCGAATGGACTGTCTATGATGACAACGGCAACCTGATGCATACCTGCGCTGGTAACGTCTACGGTGGCTGTCAGGGCGATGTGGATGTCACGGCACCCCACTGGGTCTCCATGGGCCGCTCTCGCCAAGCCAAAGTCACCATCAACGGCGGCTATATCATGGGCGATGTCTTCGGCGGCGCCGAACAGGGCATCGTGACCGGCAACACCAGCGTCACCATCAACGGCGGCAAGATAGGTACGCCTATCCTCAACGCTGCCGGCACCGACACCCTCTTCTACTTCGGCTCTGTCTATGGCGCTGGCTACGGCAGCGACGACCCGACCGAAGACGACGACACCACTCCCAACGACTCCACTCTCGCCCGTCAGGCCCAGGGTCTGCCTTGGACTCCCGCCGCACTGGCCGGACGTGTCTATGGCAACTCCGAAGTACTCATCACCGGCACCGACACCATCCGCGGCAGCGTCTTCGGTGGTGCCGGCCTAGCCTATGTGGGCTACAAGAGGGCTGACGGCTCCTACTCTGGCGGCAACACCCGCCTGAGCATCGGCACACCTGTCCAAACCTCCAACAATGTAGTTATCCTCGGCAACGTCTATGGTGCCAACAACCTCAAGGGATCGCCCTACGGCGACGTGACGGTCGACATATGGAAGACCGCCCATGTCACCTCTGGTGCCGGACGGAACGACACCTCTGACAACGCTACGGCCTATGCCCTGCAGAATGTCTTTGGCGGCGGCAACCAGGCCGACTATATCCCCGACGGCAAACGCACCTTCGTACATATCCACAATTGTGACAACACCGTGAAGAACGTCTACGGCGGCGGTAACGCAGCTGCAGTGTCCGGCACCGACCTTATTGTCGACGGCGGCCGCTTCGACAACGTCTTTGGCGGCGGCAACGGCGAAGTCACCGCAGCCAATGTCGGCACCGGCGGTACCAACACCTCCATCCGCGGCGGTAAGATCAACCACCTCTTCGGCGGTGGCAACAAGCAAGGTACCATCAGCGGCAAGATGATTCTCACCATCGACACCACCGGCGGTTCCCAGTGCGCCTTCATGCTCGATACCGTCTTCGGCGGCGGCAATGAGGCCGGAGGCGACAGCATCGTGGTCACCATCACCTGCGGCACCCAGTTTGACGCCGTCTTCGGTGGCGCCAACAATGCCGACATCGGCGACCCGCTCCACTGGAAAGAGGTGGAACTCAATGTTCTCGGTGGTGACATCACCCAGGTATTCGGTGGCAATAACAAGGGCGGCACCGTCTACGGAAATGTCACCGTCAACATCCACGGCGGCACCATCGACGAGGTGTTCGGCGGCAGCAACTTCGGTGGCGACATCAAGGGACGCATCATCGTCAACATCGACTCCACCACCACCGAATGCGCCACCAACATCAACACCGTCTATGGTGCTGGCAACGAGGTCGACTACACACCCTCCACACCGGGCAACTATCCTGAGGTCAACCTGATACAAGGTACCATACACCAGAGTGTCTTCGGCGGCGGTAAGGGCACCGATATCCATCCCGCTACCGTCACATCGAACCCGCATGTCAACATCGGTATTTACCCCGAACGCAAAGTCTGCGTGGGTGGTACTATCGTTGACAATGAGGGCAATACGATACGCCACGGCTATGTCTTCGGCGGCGGTAACGCCTCGCCTGTGGTAGGCAACACTACTGTCGACGTCCGCGGCAAGAAGACCATGGTGCACGGCAACGTGTATGGCGGCGGCAACGCAGCTCCCGTAAGTGGCAACACCGACGTACAGATTGGCAATACCCCAACACCTGAACCCTAACATGACAAGACCATGATAACTATAGCTGTTCTTTCATTGTTCATTCATTGTTCTTTCATTGTTCTTTCATTTTTATCAAAGAACAATGAAAGAACAATGAGGGAAGTATCGGAATCTGGCAATTGCCAATATAATTTGGAGAAAATGAGAAAAAAGTGTATATTTGCAACTATTACGCAACAACATAAGCTGATATAGAGCATTCAATATCAGGCTTATGCTGTTGGTGTAACCTATTAATAGACTATCGAAAAGTGAATATCTTGATAAATAATAAATACATAAAGCGGGCGGGCGCGCTCGCGCTACTGCTCCTCACGGGCTGCCTCTGGCAGTCGCTGCAGGCACAGGAGCTCTATACGCTCACCAACGGTACGGTGTGGTGGTTCAACGGCAACGAGGACGACCCCGATAACACCAAGTACCCCCGCGCCATGGAGAATGTGTACAACTCCACTACCGGCAAATGGGAATGGGTCGACGTGTACAAAACCGGCGGTATGCAGGTGACCGAAATCACCGAGATGGGAAAATACTATCTGGCACTCGACACCACCGGCGGCACAGCACAAATCACCGCTATACCTACTAACAGAGAGAACTTCTCCCCCCTCTGCCTCTGGACACGCACCGGCAACACCGGCTATTATTATCAAGAAATAGGTTCTGACCGCTACTACCTTGTAGGCAACAGCACACAAGGACTCTTCGTCGTCAAGATACCCATTGGCGACCCCATCGACCGTGCTAACCTGTGGTACAACTGGGACTTCGGTGCCGCCGAAACCGAGGTGACTGAGACCACCGGCGGTAATATTGAGAACTATTACTGGATTACCTACGACACCTCGAGCATCAATCCCTCCAGTCCCAGTTGGAGCATGTCGGGTAATAGTTATGAACGCCCTGAGACCCGTATCGTCACACGCCGTGTCGAAGGTGGGGTCGAGGTGGTCGATACCGACTTCTACTTTTCCTATACCGATGCCTCTGGTTTCAAACACCCTCGTGGTAACGGCGCCCTTTTCCTGCCTGTCGAATATAACTATCATACTGCCTCGATCGCTAGTGCTACCACTGGCGAAGGATTGCAGGGCATCTCTTTTGTCAACGATGTGGACGCCACACATACCGCCGACACCACCCTATTGCTGGGCCAAAGTGCCACCATCAGGCCGATAATCGGTTCCCTCAGTGCCACCATCAATCCCAGCTATGTGGAATACACGGAAGAGACCTACCGTCGCGGTATCCACCTCAAATACTATCTACGCACTGACCCGACGTTCAATAGCGCAGGTATCCCCACCACACGCAAACACTACTATTGGGACGCCAGCCCCAACACACTGCGCACTATGCCCCCGTCGCCCGTCACCGGGGCTACCCTCACCGTCATCGACACCGTCTATGAAATTGACACCCGTTCTACCCGACATGCCCGCATCGAAGAGAAAGACGGTCACGCCACCCTGTACTACAACTCAATCACAGATCACGACATGACCATTAAGGTCGTCGTCACCGTCAGCTACAACTACGATTACCTCTTCATCGACCAGAGCGACACGCTGGAGGTTACCCTTTCGGGCTACACCGAACATACGGACCGTGTGGCCGAGGAGGCCCCCGTCATCTACGGTTATGTAGTAGGCGGCGGCCGTATGGCCAAAATCGGCGGCAACACCAATATCACGGTACATAGTGCCGACAGTATCTACGCCGTCTATGGCGGCAATGATATTGCCGGATGGGTGCAGGGCGATATTGGTGCCACTATCCAGATAGGTACCACGGCGACCAGCGACTCTACCCCCGTGCGCATCGGCTACATGTATGGCGGTGGATGCGGATTCTATGCCTACGAGGATGCTTATGATGCTAGCACACAGCAATGGGAAGGCAATGGCCATCTTACCTCCAACCTCAACTATGGCGAATATGCTTTCCGCGGCAATGTGTATCCCTGGCGAACCACCGACGCAGACCTCACAGGCCCTAACCCTGTGCAGCCTGTGGCCACTGGATTTGACTATATCCCCTATGTCGGCCCCGATTTTGCCCATGGCGAAACTGGTGACGGCGGCAACGGTGCCATCCCCTATGTCAAAACGGCTCACATCACCGTTGGTATAGACGGCCACGCAGGCAACGACTATATCAAAATCGACTCTATCTTTGGTGGTGCCGAAAACGCCTTTATCGGCATTGACGCCAGCGCCACACATCAACCCGAACAAGCCGTCACCATGGATATCCATGGCGGCACCATCTATGCCCTCTTCGGAGGCAATAACTACGGCGGCAGCGTGGCCCATAACGCCGAGGTGCATGTCAACGTGCACAACACCAAGCTGACTCTTGAAGACAGCATCGAGAACAACGTGATTTCGGGCTATGGTCGCGACTTCGGCATCCGCCACCTCTTCGGCGGCGGCAATCTGGTGGAAGGCTCACATGCCCAGGTGAATATCACTGGCGGCATGATTGACACCTGCTTCCTGGGCGGCAACCGTGCCTCTGTCAAAGCTCCCATAGGTACTGTCAACTGCGTGGGAAGCAACTTCATCTTCGACAATCCCGCCATCGACACCTCCGATAACGGCATCCACCATAGTCCGGCCAACTGGTCCAACGGGGTGGGTCGCTATAATATCCGCTGCCTCTTTGGCGGCAACAACTTGGCCTCTATGGACAGTTTGAGCACCCTCAACCTGCTCTCGGGCGGTCTCGGTCATGTATACGGCGGTGGTAATGCCGGCGACATGAATTACATCAAGCCCCTGCCTCCTGATTTGGCGGCGACAGTACCCATAGCCTTCAATGGTTGGGAGTTTGATACTCCCACTTCCTTGGGTTCGATGATTCACGCACCCAAGAACTCCAAGATCATCGCTGAAAATATCTACGGCGGTTGCCGTATGGCCAACGTCAAAGGATCTACCGGTCTGTGGCTGCAGGGCGGCACTTTCGGTTACGTGCAGGGCGGCAACGACATCAGCGGTGACGTGGGCAGCGAGACCGGCGGCGGCACATGGGTTGTCGTCGATACCGGTGCCGTGGTGATGATGGACGTGTATGGTGGCAGCGATGGTTATTACCAATGCCATCGCGACGGACGTTATATCTTGGGAGAAGACCTGCTTGACTACAATGACAACCCCTACGATCCCTATGACGAGTACGTGGGCATGCTTGTCCCAACTCACAACCGCACCAACCTCTATATTCATGGCGGCACAGTGCTCTACAGCGCCTATGGCGGTGGTGTGATGAGTAATGTTGGCTTTACCAGCAATACCGGCAACTATATCAAGCGCAATGGCGTCGAAGAACCCCTCAACGTGCTGGCTGGCGAGAAGAAAGGCTCCGTCCACTTTATCATCAACGGCGGCATCATCGGCAGCCTTGAACACCACGGCGAAGGCTATGGTGATGGCAACGTATACGGTGGAGGTTATCTCTCTGACATCTATGGACTTTCCTATTTCGTCGTTAAAGGCACCAGCCGTATCCTAGGCTCCCTCTTCGCCGGCAACGACTGTATGGGCAGCGTCCAGAACTTCGGCTCCTATACCCAATACGGCGAGGAGACCCCCTCGGCCTATATGGCCTTCACAGCCTCCGACGGCACACCCCTGAACCAGCAGGACGAACGCGGCAACTGGGGCACCAACTACTCCACCTATGTCAACATTAAAGACAGCGTAAGCATCAACAGCGTCTATGGCGGCGGTAACGGCGCCTACGACTACAAGGGCGATCGTCCCTGGTACTCCTCACTCGAACCTGTATGTCAGGACAATAACGTTGACAACCGTCCCCTCCAGGCTTCCACATTCATTGACCTCCACACTTCCGCCCTGCACCCCTCGGGCGGTGGCATCGACAGCGTCTTCGGTGGCGGCAACGGCGTCGGCGTACGCGACAACGTCACTGTGCTGCTCAACTGCGAAAACAATGACGGGCGCTATGTGGGCACCATCTTCGGTGGCAACAACAGCGACAACATGGAACTCTGTGTGCCCAATATCGTGCTCAAGCGTGGCCACGTAAAGAACGTCTATGGCGGCTCCAACTCGGGCAATATGAACTTCAAGAAGCCCTTCACCGACTTCTGCGGCAACGAGGTGGCCGAAGTGTCCACCTATGTGCAGGTGGTGAGTCCTGACGTCACCATCGACGACTCGCTCTTCGGTGGCTGCCGTGCGGCCGACGTGGCCGGCATGGCCTATATCGACATCCGAAACACCTCCCCACAAGGCATCAACTACGTATATGGCGGCAACAATATCAGCGGATCTGTCTTCGGAAACACCCGCATCGATGTCAGTGGCGGTACCGTACACCATATCTATGGCGGATCGAACGGCCGATACGAGTATCAGCAGATAGCCCACGATGACTATACCGTGTTCCGTTATGGTTCTACCGACGCCTATCGGCGTGCCAACCCACACGTCAATGATACCGTCGCCACCAAGACCTCCGGCTCGCCCACCGTCGATAGTACTATTGTCAATGTCTTCGGCGGCACCATTACACAGGACCTCTTCGGCGGAGGTAGCCTTGGCGACTGCCGCGCCACCAACGTGGTGATCAACGACCGCGCTTGCTTCAAACCTAAAGCCAACCCCTCCGACCCCGACGAATATCCTTCGGCCATCATCCTTGGCGACATCTACGGTGGTGGCGAGGGTAGCTGGCTCCACCTCCGCGATAAACACCGCGGAAATATTACTGACGCCACCCACGTGAACCTGCACCACGCCGACTCGCTGGCTACGGCCCGCGCCTACGGCGGCGGCAAGGGCGGCGACGTGCTCAACACCTATATTACTGCTTACGACACTTGGGACAAGCCCTTCGACGAACTCTATGGCGGATGCTGGGGTTCCGATGTAAAGGGTTATACCCATGTACTTATGAACGGCAGCGACTTAGGCGACTATAACGTGCATAACCTCTTTGGTGGCAACGACTTTACTGGCAATGTCTACAAGAGTCTCGTCACTATCAACTCGGGTCTCTTCGACAATATCTATGGCGCCGGCAATGGCAACTACGACCTCTACGATACTGGCACTTATGCTGGCTATCCTGTGCCCAACAACGAGTATGTGGAGCTGACTTTCAACGATGGTACCGTCGACGGCAACCTCTATGGTGGTGGTAAACTCGGCACTGTATATACCTTCCAGAAAGACGACCTCGGCAGGTATATCATCGACAATTCCCAGGGCTACGAGGCCAAAATCCCCGACACTTCCCTCACGAAAGCTACGGCACACAAAAATCCCGCCGACTACTCCCATATCATCGTCAATGTCCACGGCGGATTCTTTAACAACAACATCTATACCGGCGGTGCCGGTACCACGGGCGGCAACTGGATTGTCTACGGTCTCAAGGAACTCAACATGGACGGTGGCAACGTATATGAGTCCGTCTATGGCGGCTCAGAAAATGTCAACGACGGCTACCCCCACGAGTGCGATAGCACCGGTGCCTACAACCGCACCTTCACCAATACCACGGCACGCCCCTCGTCGATTCTCAACCTTACGGGCGGCATCATCCAGAATAATGTCTACGGCGGAGGATACCTCGGCAATGTCTTCGGATCGGTATACGTCAACGTAGGTCAGAATGCCGTCAATCTGTGCCCCGTATGGACTCGCCACTATGTGCCCGGCGACAGCACCTACATCCGCTTCAAACCCGGCGCACAAAACGGCTTCGTACCTTCACTTGCCACCAACCAACTCCTACTCGAAAGCTCGCTCTATGGCGGTGCTAACTGGGCTGAGAACACCGGCTCGGCCGACTTCGCATCAGCAGGCTTCTTCGGTGGCGAATCACGCATACTCCTCGACGGTCTCGGATACAACACCTATGTCACACCCGAACAGGAGAATCTGCCTCAGCTCAATATCAAGCACTCTATCATCGGTAGCGGCACCTCGGCCGACGGCGGCGATATGTACAACCGTATCGATATCCGCAACTACGGCGCACTCAAGACCAGCGAATGCAAGCCCTCCCGCACCCTCCGCGCCATCCAGCGCACCGACGCCCTCTGGCTTTGCAACACCGCCATCGACTACACGGGTTCGACAGACGCTATATCAGCCTATATCAGTCAGCAATATACCCTCAACCGTATCGATACCCTCTCCTGCATAGGCTACAACGTTATCGATATCGACGCTACCGCCAGCAATATCGGCGAGGTGAACTTCTATAAACACCGTAACTGGGGTACCGTGGGTACGCAAGATCCCTATCAGGGTCGCGAACTCGTTCAAAATACTGACCCCAATCTGCCTACCTGCGCAGGTGACAGTTGTTCGGCATGTTCCTCCGAACCCAGTGTGTGCGAGCAGCTGAAATACCTCGACCGACCCGAAGAGAATCCTGCGAAATCCTATACCGCCGTCGTGATGAACAACGGTATCAATATCGACTTCATCAGCGAGAGAGGCGACTACTCCAATATCTACGGATACGGCTATATCATTGCCGAGCCCCAAACCAACGCCATCATCACCGCCAATGCCAAATACCGCTACAATGACTACTACGGCGTGTATACCGACCCCGCCCGTCTGAGCGGCGATGAGGAGTTTGGCGGCTTCTTCTCCATCTGCTCCGACTCGCTGAAGGCTATTCGCAGTGTGGCTGGCGACTCGAACGAGGTACTGACCTGGTGCAACTGCGTGTATGACAACTACGGCAGTGCCGTGGCCTACGATGAAGATGGTAACGAGTTGGACACCAACTTCTGTGTCGACGACTACTATAGAAGCATCGGTGAATATCCCTATTTCAACTACGGCACGGAATACCGCGTGTGGTCTATCGGCAACGGTGTACGTAACCGTTACGCCGTCATCCAAGCCCATGCCAACCCCAGCAGGTTGGACAACAACACCTCGGTGCACCTCGCCCTGAATGGCGACTACAAGGATCTCTGCATCGCCAAGTCAACGCTCGAACTGCCTCCCACCACCCCCGGCCACTACTACAAGATTAAGACCACCTCAGGTATCATCATCTCCGACGACAACGGCGATATGAAACTTGTGGAACGCGGTTGGAAGCCCGTCAGTATGGATAACCCCTCCAGCGGCGAATGGGTGGAAGTGAAGAATACCGCCACATGCGAAGATAATATCAGCCTGGATATAGACGCGGTGAGCGAGAATCCCGGCAAGTACTTCGGTCTGGTGATTGCATCAGGTCCCAACTTTGTGCAGGGTACAGCGGGTATGCCCAGCGGCTACTCGGCGGCGGCACCGGGACAGGATCCCGACTGCGGATGGACCGGCTATACCATCGTGCCAGGAAACGACCACGTGACGAGCATCACTCATTTTACCACCGCTAAGGTGGCCGATGCCGAACATACCAAGCCCACCCTCGACCTGTACCTCACCTACGACAGCAACTTCAGTCAGACGATGCTGGGTACGGTGGAATTCACCCTGCAGGAGTTTGATGCCCAGGGCAACGACATGCACGCCGACATCAAGGTGCAGATTACCATCAGCACCATTCTGGAGGATTTCAACGACATGGAGGAGCAGGTGCTGGCCATGTACAACGAAGGTGTGACAAACACTTTCACCCGCAAGGCTGTGTTCCCCGCCACCCTGCAGCTGCGCGAGCTGTACCTGCAGGGCATCTTATGGGAACCGGTGAAGTCCGACGGCGGCGACTATGTGTCGGGCGATGCCTATACCGACAACTTCCAGCTGGTGAACTCTGAGGCCCGTGTGGTGGAAGCCCCCGACACCAAGACCTTCAGCCTGGCAGTGCAGCCTGTGGAGAATGTGTCGAACACTTTGGTGACTTCAGTAGGTTGGCACCGTATCAACCAAAAGACCCCGTTGAACCTCTTCTCGACGGTAGCGCGCGGTCGTAACCCGCTGAGGGTAAGCGCTGGCCGTTGGGATCCCGCACGTGGTATCTACCAAGCCGATACCGTCATGTTGACCAATAGCAACAATCCCAAAGGTCTGAAGCTGGGCGAACTGGACGGACGTGGCGAAGCTGCCATGAACATCATCTTCAACTTCGACGGCAACAAAGTGTATCCCGCCACTCCCGACAAGGGCTTTGTGGGCAAAGCGGTGCTGAAACTGGCCAGCTATAAGGGCAACCAGCTTATCGGTGACCCCTTCTACCTCACGGTGGATGTAAAGACGCGTGCCCACGGTGACACCATCTATATCGCTTCGGCACCCACAGTGACTCATCCCGACGGAAGCACTACTTATACAGGTATCACCGAGATTAACAACGGCAACAGGACCACCGCAGGTAAGCGACCGAGCCAATATGTCACCAACTTCCGTCTGGCCTTCCACCCCGATGTGTATCAAGAAGGCGATGTGATAGCCGTGATAGGCACGGTGAAAGTAAAAGACGGAGAGCAACTGCTTATCAAGGGTTATGACAACGTACCAGTGCCTGTGATTCGCTACTTCGGTCACCACAGAGACCTGCCTGGCGAGGCGGGTGTGTTCCGCGGCACAATGATTGACGTGTCGGGCTATAGCAGCTCCTTTATGGCACGCAACATCAACTTCGACGGCAGCCTTACCGGTAAGGTGCAGAAGACATGGACTACCAACCCCAACCCCTCGGTCTACAAACCGCTGTACTATCAGGGAGTAAGCGTCGGAACCCACTTCACCGATACCAACAAGGTCTTCGGTCCTATCATCGCGGTGCGCGATAGCGGTGAGGTGGCATTGCAGAACGGTGTGACAGTGGCAAACAACTACAACGGCAACCACAGCGACGATGCCAAATTGCGCGGCGCCATCAGCGTCACCTCGAAAGGTACACTGTCGCTACTTAACAACGTGACCATCAAGAACAACCTCACCGACTCACTGCCCGACGACACACCCGTCCACCCGCTGAACGGTGCGGTGTACGTGAACAACGGTACAGTGATGCTCAACAATTCGAACGCCTCTACGGCAGTGACTATTACTGATAACTATTTGAAACCCACCAACCAGTTGTATTGGAAAGATTATACCGATGCCAACGGCTATCTGACCCGCTTCGAATTCGATACACTCTCCTCCAAGACTGACAGCTACACCAAAGCCAATGTATTCCTCACTCGTCTGCCTTGGGCAAATGCCCAAAGAGATAGGGATCTGAAGGATTCGGTGTCGGATATGATTGCCTTCCTTGACAACGTCACCCTAAATACCCGAATCGGTGTAAGTAAGTGGTTCCCCGGCGAGACCAGCCGTGATACCATCGGCATTGTGTATCAGCTGGCTGCAACCCATCTGAACGAGGTGGAGAACAATGGTAACTTCATCTCTGACGACGGATACTACACCTTCTATAACTATGGTGTGAACAACCAACGAATATACCTGCAGCGCTGCGCCACCTTCAAGCAGCAGGTGGCAGGACATAACCCCAGCCTGCCCGGTACCGGTGTCTATACCGCCGGCGACCTGCTGGATTACAAGCCTCTGCTGGGTGCCACATGCCCCACGGGCGGCGACACGTTAATCTATCGTCTGCAAGGCGGCTTCCTCCCCTATACCTACACCTGGAACGGAAACTCTTCGAAGACGAAGTCAACCCCCTATACCAACAGCGATGTGATGAAACGTGTGGCACAGGGCGACATGGACTACTATGTCCAGTCGGTGACCGACACCCTCCTTACCCCCTACGTAAATATCCCGCATGACCAGTCGGAAGACTACCTCTTCTATACGGTGGAGGCCAACGACGTGACGGGCCACTGCCCGCTGACGAAAAATATATCGGTGAGGTTGCGCAAACGTACCGACAACGTGGATGTAGACAGCCTGTTCCGCCGTACCAGCACCGCTTGGGTGGTGCCTACAAGTTATGGCGAGGTGGGGGCCACCGCTACCGGTGTCCGTGACTTCAAGGCAATAAAGGTCACACCCATGGTGTGGGCTGATCGTTCGCAAGGCACCATCGTGGCTCAGATTGTCGGCGATCCCAAAGACTCTATATACACCGAGACGGATGGTCAGCCGGTACTCAACAACCTGTCGTTCTGCGAGGGCGACATCATACGCCTGCATACCGCCCCACGGCGTGACGCCAACGGAGTGCCGGTAAGCGAGTTCATCATGTGGGACTTCGATCCCTTCTACGGTAATCCCGCCAACTATGTGGTGCCGGCACAGAACGACACGGTGGTAGCCTACTACGGTCCTCGCAGCTACTGGAACGACACGGTGAGACGGATGGTCGATGCCGGTGGAGTGTACGACAACAACTATACCTATACTTCGCGTCCTACCGTGGCCGGCTATACCAGTACTGACGGAAGCCACAAGGCCGGTTATGTCACTACCTACAACGGTGACGTACATATCTACGATGAACGAGGTTTAGCATGGTTCATCAGCGTGGTGAATGGTTTGAACGGCACACAGGCGCGCCCGTTCTATTATAACAGGGTATTCCTGCACAAGAAGCAGGACAATACCGACTATGACATGAAGGGGTATCTGTGGACTCCCGTGGGTTCGTCGCAGGGTCACTTCCGCGGCCACCTCTTTGGTGTCGGCAGCGCCGATACTACTACGGTGCCGCTGACCACTGGACGCGTGAGAGTGAAGAACGTCATCGTCAACGAACCCTATGCTTATGCCGCCGGCTTCTTCTCGCAACTTGACGCCGCCACCGTCAAAGGCATAGAATTGCGCAACGCACTCGTGCGCGGCTCGCAATATGTGGGTACCCTCGCCGCACGCAGTACCAATACCAAGGTGGATAACTGCGCCATCAACAACATGGCCGAGGGAGATGCCTCGACCACCATCCTCACCACCCGCCACACCAGCGGTGGTATGATTGGCTACTCGTTAGGCGACAGCATCACCAATTCGGAAGTCAATGCCAAATATGTGGGTGACGCCGTCTATAGCGGCGGTCTGTTGGGTTATGCCAAGAACTCTCAGGTAATCAACAATGTGGGTCGCAACGACAACCACATGGAAGGCCTCTATGTGGGTGGTATTGTGGGTTACCTCGAAGACTCGCTCTCACACCGCACCAAGTCGTCGAACGGCAAACCCGCGTTGGTAGCCAACAACTACGTGCAGCTCCTCACCGACGGCAACGCCCAGCGTGTGGGCGGTATCGTAGGCTATGCCTCCGGAAGCATCATCGAGAACAACTATGTATATGGTACCCTCATGGGCTCCGCCACCGAAGGCGGCGTAGGCGCCGTGCTGGATGCCGGTAGCATCAGCAACCACAACTACTACGAGCAGAGCGCAGTGAACCGCACCGCCGGACAGATGCGCGGCGATGCCGTCGCTGAGGACAACAGTGACTTCAGCGGTTCGGGCAACCAAGTGCACCTGGGTACCCCCGTCTATGGTATCGACAACCTCACCCGCGCCCTGAACCTGTGGGTACGGGAGAACGGTACACAATACCGCACCTGGCGTAGCGACCTCGACAACCGTAATAGCGGATATCCTGTCTTCGGCACACCCGATATGATTCCCGTGAGGGGTGTCACCACCCTCGACGTGTGCGATAGCGCCCTGCTGGATGGACAGGTCTATACCTTCGACACCACCTTCGAGTATCGCATAATCGACTCGGTGCAGATGATCGACAGCACCTCGCTGCTCACCCTGCTCATCCACCACTCCACCTCCAGCCAGTACTACGACAGCGCTACCCTCGGCGAAGCCTACAGCGGACACGGATTCGAGATTACCGCTGCCGAGACCGAGTTGCTGCGCGAGGCGGTGATGGCCTACGGAAGTGCCACCCTTATTGTCAGCGACACCCTCACCATGGCATCGGGATGCGATAGCATCGTGTCGCTCTACCTCACCCTCACCGCTGCCCACGACACCACCACCACGATACCTGCAGGAATCATAAGGGTATACCCCAACCCCACTGTCGAGAGTGTCACCGTCGAGACCCAAGGACTCAGCCACGTGGAATTCTTCGACAACACCGGCCGACACCTGCAGGACTACTACACCTCCGACACATCCCGACTCACCATCGACGTGTCGCTCTATTCCACAGGCGTCTACTACCTGAGGATACATAACAACGAGGGGGTGACCATACAGAAACTTATCAAACAATGAAGAAAAAATATATAAAACCCCAGATAGAAGCCTACCGATATAGCGCTGAAGAGGGCTATTCCGTCTCTATTGCCCTCCACAGAGACTATATCCTCATCGAAGGGGACGACCACAACGTGATGCGCTCGTCGGACGAGATGTCGGAATACACCGACGCCTCGGGTGAATACTCTACTGGATTGTGGTACTAAAAAAATAATATTTTGAAACATTATCGACATATTATCAGACTGCTGGGCATGGTGCTCATACTGACAGCACTATCTTCTTGTCTCGACGACAACAAAGAACGAGCCTCTTTCTCCTTCAACGCTTCGGTCGAACAACTGCAGGACGAGCGTAAGGTGCGTTTGGTCGACGAGAAGTGGATTTATTGGGAGGAAGGCGACGCTATCAGCATCGCTAGCGACAAGTCGGCCTCGGGACCCATGGATACCGCCTACCTGTCACGCCCTTCTGGTTCCGCCTTTGCCCCCAGCTATAACGGTGTCTTTGTGGCCCCGCGCCTAGATGCCACATCGCGTTACTTCCTCGCCCTACATCCCAAGAGTTCGTATCACCGCATCACTATCAGCGGCACTTCTCCCAAATGTTTCTCCAACGTACAGATGCATCTCCCCTCCGAACAGTCGTACCGTAACGATACCACCTTCTCACGGCGACTCTTCCCCATGGTGGCTTGGTACGGCGGCGACTGGCAACCTGGACAAGATACCTCGACGGCCTATAACCTCAACTTCCATAACCTGGCAGGACTCGTAAGACTGCAGTTCTATAACAATACCGGCAGCACCCACACCATCAAGTCGATATCCATACGTTCGAAAAATAACGCCAAACAGATATGTGGCATGTTTAGCGTTAACAACCGCTACACAAACAACCCCTCCCTCAGTCCCTTGGGAGTTGCGGCATCAGGTAGTGGCGAGGACATCCACCTGATTACCATTACCCCCCACGGAGGCGTCGCCTTCGAACAAGACCGCTTGTTGAGCTTCTATCTCGTCATGCCCGCCATCCACGGCATGGATTCTTCCGAGAACTACACCCTCACTGTCACTGTCACCAACACCAACAACCAGTCGTTTAGCCGTGACCTGACCGTCCCGGTCCGGCGCAATGCCATCACTTATTGCCGTGCCGTGGAAGTGACCAGTTTCGCCAACCACACCACCGCTATAGGATTGGTGGGTAACGGCACAGCGGCGCGTCCTTTCAAGATTTATACCGCCGCCGAGTTGCGCTTGGTACGCGACAGCTTTGCCCATCCGCGCGCCGACGGCTATGTGTATATCAACGGTCAAAGAATAACCGAGAGCTCGTGCTTCAAGATTATGCGCTCCGATATCACTCTCTCCCGCAATCAGTGGACAAGGGGCATTCCCCGTTTCAGAGGGATTATGAGTTATAGTGCCAATATTCCTGGTGGCGGCATCACTATCCACAGCGACAAACCGCTCTTTGAATCTATCTCCGACAAAGGGAGAATTGAAAATATCACCGTCATATGCGACACCATCGTCAACAATAACACCACCAGAAACTACTCCCCCCTTTGCGATACCAACTATGGATGGATTGTCAACTGCAATTTCACCACGCCGCCTTCCGATTACGAGAGTCAATGGATACGCTATTACGGCAACGGAAACAATAGTATCGCCGGTATCTGCCTCTTCAACAACGGTATTATTCAAGGTTGCTCCAGCACTGGTATCGCACATCTCTACAATAATAGTAACTTCGCCGGCATCTGCTACACCAACCGGAGTCAGGGCATCATCCGTGAATGCATGATCTCAGGTCCAACAAAAGTGGTTGGCGCTATCAAGGCCGGCGGAGTATGCCTCTACAACTATGGTACCATCCGCAACTGCTATTACGATGCACAATATACCAGTGGCTCTACCGAATGGGGTGCTATCGCCTACTATAATGGCGATGAAGACCACCTCTCCTCGACCAATACCATCGTGCACTGCTATATGAGCGAGAGTGCTATTATCCATAGCGATATCGTTGGCGGTATCGTCTGTAATAATTACGGCACCGTGAACTACTGCTGGACCAACGGGCAGTTGCGGGGCACCGTAGTAGGAGGTATCGCCACCTATGTACGGGGCGGTACGCTCGTCAACTGCTTTGTTGACAACGACCTCTGGGTCCTCGCCCTGAAGAGTTCTGCACAATATGGTGGCGCAATGGCCGCCGTGCTCTCAAACGGCACCATCAAAAACTGCTATGCCCGCATCTATCGTATCAGCCACCTCGACGAAACAAGTACCTACGGAACGGTGGTAGGCAACATCACCGGAGGTACAGTGAATAATTGCTATGCTTACGAAACAGCCTACGACGCTACCCCTACGGTACAATCCCTATTCTACGGAGCCAATACCTCGGGTAGCTTGACTCACTGTTACCTCGTGCGTAGTACCCAAAGTGGCGTGACCACATTCGCCAATACCTCACAAGGACTCAGTGACCTGAAGGACGCCCTCAACACCAACCGTCCTTCTGGCACCCCCTCATCCTACACATGGATTAACGGACCCAAACTCTCACCATACTCTTTCTAAACACTATGGAATACAATACCCAACGCGAAAAACTCATCATCAGCGACTACGGTCGTAACGTGGTCAAGATGATACAATACGCTAAACAACTCGAAGACAAGGAAGAGCGCAACAACCTGGCCAATACCATCATCGACGTGATGGCTCAACTCAATCCAAAAGTAAAAGAACGTACCGACTATAAGCATATCCTGTGGGACCATCTCATGATGATGGCGGATTATAATCTCGATGTCGACTGCCCCTACCCTATTAACCGTGAAGAGGGTACCTCGTTCCACCCCAATCATCTGAACTACAGCGAAAACAAGATTCATTACCGTCACTATGGACGTACTCTCGAGGATATGATACGCGCCGTGGCCGAGATGCCTGCCAGTGAAGAGCGTAACATCCTCACCATGCAGATTGCCCAGAATATGAAACGGCAATATCTGCAGTGGAACCGCGACACCGTAGACGACGACCTTATCACCGAGCAACTGCTCGAACTCAGCGACGGACGCCTCTCCCTGCCCGAGGGATTTCACTACACCGACAGCAAGGAAATCCTTGACGCCATAGGAGGAAACGCTCCCAAAAACGGGGCCACAGAGGGCAAGAAGAAGAAGAAGAAAAAGAAAAAATTGTAATTAGCAGTTAGTGGTCAGTAGTTAGCAGTTAGCGGTTAACATTAAACAGTAAACATTACATGAGTAGTTTTGAGATTATAGGAGGCCACCCGCTGAAAGGCGAGATAGTACCCCAAGGAGCTAAGAATGAAGCCCTTCAGGTACTTTGTGCCGTACTCCTCACCCCAGAAAAAGTACGCATCTGCGATGTGCCCGATATACGGGATGTAAACCGTCTCATCGACCTGCTGAAACTACTGGGCGTGAGCGTGCGACAGGACGTCAGTGCTACTACCGAAAGTGGACGCACCTTTGAATTTCAAGCCGACCAGGTCAACCTCGACGTACTCAACAGTCCCGAATACCGCGAACAAGCCGGTACACTCCGGGGCAGCATCATGCTTGTAGGTCCCCTGCTCTCACGCTTCGGTCAGGCAGTGGTTCCCCAACCCGGCGGCGACAAGATTGGACGCCGTCGTCTCGACACCCATTTCATCGGCATGGAACGCCTCGGTGCCGAGGTGACATACAAACGTGGAGCCTACTTCGTCACTGCCAAAAAGTTGAAAGGCTGCTACATGCTGCTTGACGAAGCCTCCGTCACCGGCACGGCCAATATCATTATGACCTCCGTACTCGCCCGCGGCACCACCACCATCATGAACGCCGCCTGCGAACCTTATGTCTACCAGCTCTGCAACATGCTCAACGCCATGGGCGCCCGTATCAGCGGCGTGGGCAGTAACCTGCTCACCATCCGTGGTGTCAAGGAACTACACGGCTGTGAGCATCGCCTCCTCCCCGATATGATTGAGGTTGGCTCTTTCATCGGTATGGCTGCCATGACCCAGAGCGACCTTACCATCAAAAACGCCCAAGTACAGCACCTTGGTCTCATCCCTCAGGTGTTCCGCCGCTTGGGTATCGAAGTATGGCAAAAAGGCGACGACCTCTACATCCCCTCACAGGAACACTATGAGATAGAACGTTTCATGGACGGCAGTATCATGACCGTCGCCGACGCCCCCTGGCCCGGTTTCACCCCCGACCTCATCAGCATTGCCCTCGTGGTAGCCACCCAAGCCAAAGGCAGCGTACTTATCCACCAGAAGATGTTCGAGAGCCGACTCTTCTTTGTCGACAAACTCATTGACATGGGCGCCCAAATTATCCTCTGCGACCCCCATCGCGCCACCGTTATCGGTCTGGACCGTCAACACAAGCTGCGCGGTGTCCGCATGACCTCGCCCGATATCCGTGCCGGTGTGGCCCTGCTCATCGCCGCCCTCAGCGCCGACGGCGTCAGCCGCATCGACAACATCGAACAAATTGACCGCGGCTATCAACATATTGACGAACGCCTCCGTCGCCTCGGAGCCGACATACGCAGAATCAGCTAATCCCGTAAACAGCAAACATTATATCTTGTTCAATCTATTCCATAAGAAGCAAGGACCTCGGCCTATCTTCGCCGCCCTCGGCACCGACATGCACTGCCATCTGATTCCGCAGGTCGACGACGGATCCAAATGCATGGAAGAGAGCCTCGAATGTCTGAAAACCCTTAAGGCTGTAGGCTATAGCAAGGTCATCATCACCCCCCACTTCCAGCACCCTCGCTTCCCCAACGACGAAGACGACATCACCCGCCGATACAATGAAGTGAAGAGCCAAGCCGTTGCCGCCGGTATCGATATCGACCTGACCGGTATCGCCGGCGAATACCGTATCGATAACGGTTTTGCCCAGCGGCTTGAACATCCGCGTTTCCTACAGATAGGTGGCAAATATGTACTGGTTGAGTTCTCCCTTCACCAACAGATGCCGGGGTGCGACCAGTTCATCTTTGAACTGCAGACCAAAGGTTACGATGTCATCCTCGCCCACCCCGAACGCTATCCTTATCTCACCGTGGGCAGTAGCCGTATGGAACAATTGAAAAACCAAGGGGTGCTCTTCCAGTCCAACATACTCTCTCTCGGCGGTTTCTATGGTGAGGAACCCCGCCGCCGGGCTTATGCCATGATTGAATCGGGCCTCGTCGAACTTCTCGGCACCGACACCCACAACACACTCTATGCAAAAGCCCTCTCCGATGTCAGTTGTGACCGTAAAGTCGAGAAACTGCTTGAAAAGCACACATTTCTAAATAATACCCTGTAACCAGTAAACGTTAAAATAATAAACATTATATGAATAGCCTTAATGCCGTCTCGCCCATCGATGGGCGCTATCGTAGCAAATGCGAACCTTTGGCCAAATACTTCTCAGAAGGAGCATTGATTAAATACCGTGTCCGCGTCGAGGTGGAATACTTCATCGCCCTCGCCGACCGTCTCAAAGCATTGCGTCCCGCCCTCGCCGGCGTGGCCGCCAAGGCCGAAGCCCTGCGCGACATCTACCGCCACTTCACCGATGACGACGCACAGGCCATCAAGGACATCGAGAAGGTGACCAACCACGACGTGAAGGCTGTGGAGTATTTCCTCAAAGGAAAATTCGACGAGATGGGCCTTGCCGACCTCAAGGAGTTTATCCACTTCGGACTCACCTCGCAGGACATCAACAACACCTCCGTGCCCCTCTCCATGAAGGAGTGCCACGATGAGGTATTGCTGCCGGCATACAAGAAGATCCTCGCCCTCCTCGACGAGCGCGCCAACGAGTGGAAAGACATCCCTATGCTGGCCCATACTCATGGCCAACCGGCCTCTCCCACCACGCTGGGCAAGGAATGGGGCGTCTTCGCCTACCGTCTGCGCCGTCAAATCGACGAGTTGGAACGTATTCCCTTCACCGCCAAGTTCGGCGGTGCTACGGGCAACTTCAACGCCCATTTGGCTGCCTTCCCTGAGATCGACTGGCGTGCCTTTGGCAACGACTTCGTAAAGAACCACCTCGGCCTCGAACGTCAGCAGCTCACCACCCAGATTGAGAACTACGACATGATGGCCGCCTGGTTCGACGCCTGCAAGCGCATCAACGTCATCCTCATCGACCTCTGCCGCGACGTGTGGACCTATGTTTCAATGGAGTATTTCAAGCAGAAAATCAAAGCCGGCGAGGTGGGTTCCAGCGCCATGCCGCATAAGGTCAACCCCATCGACTTCGAGAATGCCGAAGGCAATCTGGGTCTGGCCAACGCCATCTTCGAGCACCTGAGCCACAAGCTGCCCGTCTCCCGTATGCAGCGCGACCTTACCGACAGCACGGTGAGCCGCAATATCGGCGTCCCCATCGCCCACACCATGATCTCCATCGCCTCGCTGGAGAAAGGACTAGGCAAACTGCTGCTCAACGAGCAGGCCCTCTACCGCGACCTCGAAAACAACTGGGCCGTGGTGGCCGAAGCCATCCAGACCATCCTGCGCTCCGTGGGCTATCCCAACCCCTACGAGGCCCTCAAGCAGCTCACCCGCACCAACGAGAAGGTGACCTCCGAGACCATTGCAGCTTTCGTCGAGACCCTCGACGTGACCCCTGACGTCAAGGAGCGCCTCAAGCAGATCACCCCGCACAACTATATCGGTTATAGTATATGAACTTCACCCTCAGACACATGAAACCATACAGCGCACGCGGTGTGCTGTATGTCTTTCTTGTCGTGCTGAGCGTGCTGTTCACCATGGCTACGGCCCTCTCGGTGGCCGACTTCCTACGTCTGCTTTTCGGCACCGGCGACGAGACACCCCTCACCACCGGCAACCTCGTGGCCCAGTGGCTCAACCGCCTTTACGTCTACCTCATCACCTTCGGCCGCAAGAACGCCCTACTGCTCTTCTCGGCCTTGATATTCCTGCTCTACACACTCAAGAATGTTTTTGGATATCTGGCCTCCGTCGAGATAGCCATCATCCGCACCCGCGTCGTACGCAACCTGCGCAACGACATGTTCCGTAAGTCCATGCATCTGCCTATGAGCTATTATGACCGCACCCGCAAGGGCGACGTCCTTGCGCGGTTCAGCAGCGATATGGCGGAATATGAGGAAAACACCATCAACTCTATCCAGGCACTGGCCACCGCTGTCATCAGCATGGTGCTCTACCTGGCCATGCTCTTCTACCTCAACCTCAAGCTGACCCTCTTCGTGCTTTGCATGATACCACTGGTGGCTTTCGTCATCTCGGGATTGGCCCATCGGCTGAAACGGCAGTCGAAGCAGCTGCAGGAGATGAACTCCTACCTCATCTCACTCACCGACGAGACCATCGGCGGCCTCAAGGTCATCAAATCCTATACCGCCATCCAGTTCGTCAACCGACGTTTCCGTCATCTCAACCGCTACTATACCCGCAAGCGGGTGGCCATGCAGCGCCGCATCTATGCCGCCTCGCCCCTCAGCGACTTTCTGGGCAACGTCATCGTCGTCGGCATCCTCCTCTTTGGATCTTTCCTTATCATCACCGGCGACCACGGCCTCACCGCCGACCTCTTCATCTCCTATGTGATGCTCTTCGTGCTCATGATACCGCCCGCCAAAGAGCTCACCACCGCCTTCTCACAGATGAAGAAAGGCCGCGCTTGCGCCGACCGCATCGAGGCTTTCCTCAATGAAGCCGAGGAGAAAGATTACCCGGAAACTCTGGAGGTCCCGAAAGTCTCGGAAGCACCGGAAAATACTGAGGCGCCGGCTGTAGAGCTGCGCCACGTCGACTTCAGCTACAACGAGGGCAGCCCTGTCCTCAAAGATATCAACCTCACGGTGCCGCGCGGCACCACCGTGGCGTTGGTGGGCTCCTCCGGTAGTGGAAAATCCACTATCGCCGACCTCCTCTGCCGCTTCTACGAGGCCTCGTCGGGCGAGATACTGCTGGGTGGCGTACCTATCACGCGTATGTCGCTCCATGGCCTCCGCAGCCGCATTGGCGTGGTGGCGCAAGACACGTTGCTTTTCAATGATACCGTGGCCGCCAACATCGCTTTCGGGGCCGACGATGTCAATGACGAGCAAATCATCCAAGCCGCACAGGCAGCTCAGGCACACGACTTTATCATGGCTTTGCCCGACGGCTACCAGACCAACCTCGGCGAAGGAGGCAGCCTGCTTAGCGGTGGACAACGCCAACGTATCAGCATCGCCCGCGCCCTGCTTCGCAACCCCGAACTACTTATCCTCGACGAGGCCACTTCTGCCCTCGACACCGAAGCGGAGCGTCGTCTGCAGGCCACCCTCGACACCGTGCTCCGCGGCCGCACCGCCATCGTCATAGCCCACCGCCTCTCCACCATTGCAGAGGCCGACCACATCGTCGTGCTCGACCACGGCACAATCGTAGAACAGGGCACCCACCACGAACTCCTGGCCCTCGGCGGACGCTATAGCGAACTGATATCCCTTCAATCCTTCGAATGATGCGTCGGTGGTTCATAGCGTTGCTTATGCTGCCGTTCGCCACTATGGCAGAGGTGGATTCGGTGACCCATTATCTGGCTACCGTCGACAGTGCCACCCAAAAGATTATGCTCTCCTGGAGTCCTTCGGCCACCGCCGATGTACAAGGCTACTATATCTGCTCCGATACCATCATCGACTTCTGCAGGAATAACGATACCGTTCGGGGAGGACGCACAGATACCGTCTATACCTTCTATAACCACAATCCTCTCAAACGTCACTTCTACGCCATCAGAGCCTACGACGAAGAAGAAAAAGTGAGTAGTCAGACCGTCCGCTTCGGCACTATGATACTACAGGCCAATATCCCTCCCTGTGCCCTCGGTGTAAATGCCACCTGGACACCCTATGTAGGCATGCCCTCCGGGGTGGACTTCTATCGCCTTGTTATCAGCCAAGATAATCATAGCGACAACGACACAGTCTATTCCGGTACAGACACCTCCTTTAGCTTTGAGATGAGACCCGATGCCACAGAGGTGAGGCTGCATGTCGAAGCCGTCAGCACCGATGGGTTGTTGACCTCGTGGTCCAACATAGTGCATGTCGAACGCCGTACCACCGACACCGCTTCCCACCTGGCTGTCACCGAAATAAGCTACGACAGTAATACCAACAACATACTGCTCACCTTCGATCTCGACGACAGCTGGACCACCACCCCCTACCGTCTGTGGCGACGTATCGACGACGCATCCTGGCGCGAACTGGCAGTACTCGACCCCCACGCCACCTCCTACACCGACCTCAACATCAACCCCTATAACGACCACTTCTGCTATCGCCTCTCGGTGACCGACGCCTGCGACATGAATCCCCGCTATACGGAGCCCACGTGCGTCGAGGTACCTACCCCACCCCAGCCTGCCGTAGCTTTGCCCAACGTCATCATCGCAGGCGACGAGCGCAACGGCACCTTCCTGCCCGCCACTCGTGGATTGGACGGCCTCTACGAGCTCTATGTCTACAACCGTTGGGGATCCCTCGTCTTCCACACCACCGACCCTACCCAGGGATGGACACCCGACAGCGACATCCCCCAAGGAGCTTACGCCTACCTGCTCCGCTGCCGATTCAACACAGGATACATACAGTCTTACTCCGGCACCGTCACAATAATAAAATGAATTAAAAATGAAAGTAGCACTATACTATCGTCATCTCGACGAACAACATCACGAATCGTTTCATACACTGGTCAACATCTTGCACACGGCCGGTATCGACACCTGCGAGGTGAATGACGGCAAACAACTGGCCGACTGCGACTTCCTTTTTAGCATCGGAGGTGACGGCACCTTGCTCAGCGCCATGCAGTTCATCTCCACTCTCCACTCTCCACTCCCCACTCTCCACTCCCCACTCCCCCCAATATTGGGCATCAACTTCGGCCACCTAGGCTTCCTCACCACTGTAGGTAAGGAAAACCTCCACAGCATGGTCGACGAACTCCTGCGGGGCGACTACACCCTCGAGGAACGCACCCTTCTCCAACTCACCCACTCAAGCAATCAAGCAGTCAAGCAGTCAAGCAGTCAGAGTTTCACCCTCAACGAGGTCTTCGTCCACCGCACAGAAGAGGCCTCCTTGTTGCGCACACAGGTCTATGCCGACGACCAATATGTAGCCACCTATGCCGGCGATGGCGTCATCGTAGCTACCCCCACCGGTTCCACCGCCTACTCGCTCTCCTGCGGCGGACCAATCCTCACTCCCGACTCGCGCTGTTTGCTTATCACCCCCATCTCAGCCCATACTCTCACCCTGCGACCCGTCATACTCCCCGACACGACAAAGATACGCCTGCATGTCGAGGACGACTGTTTCCTGGGTACCGATTCGCGTCGCACCTCCCTCAGCGGCGGCAACGACATCACCCTCAACCGCGCCCCATTCTCCATACGCCTCGTACGTCTCGGCGAACAGAGTTTCTTCTCCGCCATCCGCGACAAACTGATGTGGGGCACCGAAATACGACATCAATAGATACTCCTATGGCAAAAAGAACCTTTTCATCCCGCCCTGCATGGTTCCTCCTCATTGTGGTGCTGCTGATGGCTGCCTGCACGCGTGATTCCCTGCCGCGCCGCCTCGAACTACTCATCGAGCCCTTGGGAGCCAAGCTGGCCCTCGACGGCACCACTGGCACCTGGAGCAACGGCGACAGCGTGCTTGTCAACGGACAACGGGTCGCCATCCTCCGCAGCGGAGGTCATGCCTACGTCGAAAACGTGCCTACCGCCGACGTCTACCGCGCCTTCTTCCCCACCTCCCTGACAGAAAGCAACAATACGGACAATGTCACCGTGATCCTGCCGCGCGAATACAGCTACCGCACCGATGCCACAGGCCAGCTGATCTCGCTGCCCCTCGCCGCCCGTGCCTCCGGTGAAGGACCCTTGCCATTCAAACACCTCACTGGCGCTATCTGCTTCACCCTGCAGAATAACCGCACCACAGCGATTACCGTTGACCGCATCACCGTCGAAAGCGACTACTACCGCCTCAGCAGTAGCCGCAGCATCGACCTCACCAACCTCACCTTGCTCGCGCCCGACTCCATCGGCCTATCCGACGCCGACCGGCGGGTCGATATCACTTTTACCCACCAGAGCCTCACCATCCCCTCTGGCGAAAGCCGTCAGGTGGTCATACCCGTCGCCCCCGTCGGCGTCCGCAACCACTTCACCATCACCGTCAGCAGCCACAACCAAGGCACCCGCTATATCTATTCCCGTACCCAGCCCACCGGCGGCGCCTTGGCCCGCAACCAGATGGCCTACGCCACCGTGGTGATCGACAACAGCCTGACGGCTCGCAGCCCCTTCCTCGGCAAAGGTACCCGCGATCTCCCATACCTCATCTCCACACCCACCGACTTCCTGCTGATGGCCGAGGCCATCTCCTCGCAATGGAACGACACTGCCTCAAGACGGTACAACACCCTCTGCTATTCCATCTCCAACGATATCAACCTCGCCGGCTACTCCATCAACCCTATCCGCGGCTACACCACAGGCACCTTCGATGGCGGCGGGCATACCCTTAGTAATCTCACTATCATCAGCCATGGTACAAGCAATAACGACACCTGCGCACTATTCCAAAGAGTTGCCAATGCCACCATTAAAAACCTTACCCTTGACCACCTCACCCTCTCGCACAACAACAACTCCACTAACTTTCTCCTTGCCGGTTTCTGCGGTGAAATACAGAAAGACACCCTTTCCTCTTGCAAAGTAACCAATCTGCACCTTAACATCAGCGTCAGCAACCATCCCACCACCTATTTCGGAGGCATTGCCGCCCGCGGTAAAAAAAGCAACATCCTGTCCGACTGCACGGTCGATATCTCACCTTTAATTATATTTCCCCAGTCTTTACACTATGGCAATATTATCGGACGACTCTCCGACGGCAGTAACGACGATTTCACTGTCAATATAACCAACTGCGACGCTACCAATGCATCTCTCTCGCTTGAAAGTACCTCCACAATTAATTTTGGAGGCATCGTGGGTTTCTTGGAGACGGAGAAACTTACCCTCAACGGATGTGATTTTTACGGCAACGGAAGCATCACCACCACCACCACTATAAGGGCAGGAGGACTTGTCGGCTATCACAATACCGCCAGTTCTCCCAAAGTAATGACCATCTCCAATTGCACTGTCAGCGGGACCATCACTACCCAAGCCTCATCCAACAACTATGCTGTTTATGTAGGATACTTCCTGCCACCAAGCTATATCTCCTACGGCTCAGGAAACTCCAGCGACGGTTTCACCATCGGTCCCGCATCAAAATAAACGCACTGAAACTTTTTTTACACAAAATTATTTTATTTTGTACTTTTGTAGGTTGTAGCATTGAAAGACAACAAGTCTAAGAGACTAAAAGTCAAAAAGTAATATAGATATAATTTAAAATTTATAATTATGTACACCAAGTTCCAACAGCACCTGCAGAAAGAGCTGGCCGACATCGAGGCCGCCGGTCTTTACAAACATGAACGTATCATCGAGAGCCCCCAGGGCGCCGAGATTATGGTGAAGGGCAAGAAGTGCCTCAACTTCTGCGCCAACAACTACCTCGGTCTGGCCGACAACCCCGAGCTTATCGAGGCCGCCAAGAAGGGCATGGACGCCCGCGGCTACGGTATGGCCTCCGTCCGCTTCATCTGCGGCTGCCAGGACCTCCACAAGCAGCTCGAGAAGAAGATTGCCGAGTTCTTCGGCACCGAGGACACCATCCTCTACGCTGCCTGCTTCGACGCCAACGGCGGTGTCTTCGAGCCCCTGCTCACCGAAGAGGACGCCATCATCAGCGACGCCCTCAACCACGCCTCCATCATCGACGGCGTGCGCCTCTGCAAGGCCCAGCGCTACCGCTACGCCAACGCCGACATGGCCGACCTCGAGGAGCAGCTCAAGGCCGCCCAGAAGAACCGCTTCCGCATCATCGTCACCGACGGCGTCTTCTCGATGGACGGCAACGTCTGCCCGCTCGACAAGATCTACGAGCTCGCCAACAAGTACGACGCCATGGTGATGGTCGACGAGAGCCACTCCGCCGGCGTGGTCGGCAAGACCGGTCGCGGTGTCACCGAGCGCTACAACCTGCGCGGCAAGATTGAGATCCTCACCGGCACCCTCGGCAAGGCCTTCGGCGGCGCCATGGGCGGTTTCACCACCGGCAAGAAGGAAATCATCGACATGCTGCGTCAGCGCAGCCGTCCCTACCTCTTCTCCAACAGCATGGCTCCCGGCCTCGTGGCCGCCGGCATCCGCATGTTCGAGATGATGAGCGAGACCAACGCCCTGCAGGACAAGCTGCACGAGAACACCGACTACTTCCTGCGCCGCATGAAGGAGGAAGGCTTCGACTGCAAGCCCAGCGAGAGCGCCATCTGCGCCGTCATGATCTACGACGCCGCCAAGAGCCAGCAGTATGCCGCCAAGATGCAGGAAGAAGGCATCTTCGTCACCGGCTTCTACTATCCCGTCGTCCCGAAGGGCCAGGCCCGTATCCGCGTCCAGATCAGCGCCGCCCACGAGCACGAGCACCTCGACAAGTGCATCGAGGCCTTCAAGAAAGTCCGCAAGGAAATCGAAAGCTGAGCCAATAAAAGACTAATGTTCTGAGATTAATGGCAATTCGTTGACCGAACCATGCCGTCCGTAGCGTTCCCGTTGCGGGCGGCATGTTATTATCCGCCTCAAAATTCTCATCCTCCTTGCGGGGCAACCTCTCTCAACCGCGGGTGTTCGTCAGCGTTTTTTTTATTTCATATATCATTTTTTTTGTATCTTTGCAAAGTGATTGATTAACCCAAACCGTTGAAACGATATGATTAACATCGTTATCTTTGGCGCCCCGGGAGCCGGCAAAGGGACTCAGGCGCAGTTGCTGGCAGAGAAGTACGACTTCTTGCATATCTCCACAGGCGACCTTCTGCGACAGGAGGTGGCTCTGGCAACCCCTGTGGGCCTCAGAGCCAAGGCTATTATGAACCGTGGCGACCTGGTGGGCGACGATATTGTGGTGCCGCTCCTCGGCCGCGCCTTGGAGCTGCGTTCAACGCTGCCCGATCCCGATGCGGCTCTCGACCCTTGGGATGTAGAACGCAACGGCAAGCCCCATCGCCCCGATGGCTGCATCATTGACGGTTTTCCCCGCACGGTGTCGCAAGCGCAAACCCTCGAGTTTCTTTTCGGACGACTCAAACGCAAGATAGACTGTGTGGTGGCCATCGATGTGCCGCGTGACGAACTGGTGCACCGCATCCACGAACGTGCCGCCATTAGCGGCCGCGCCGACGATACCGAGGAGGTGATACGCCACCGCATCGAGCTTTACGATCAGCAGACCACGCCGGTGCTCGAATACTACCGCGGCTCGGGACTCCTGGTGACCATCGACGGTAGCGGCGAGATTTCGGAGACCAACGGCCGCATCTGCCAGACCCTCGATTTGGTGATGAATCTTAAATCGTAGGTGTGTCTTTTTACTTTTTGGTAAAATAATATTATTCTGACACCTATTGGTGTTTCATAAAACTTTGTATTTTTGCCTCTGACCGAGAGCCCAAGAGGCATCGTTTAGTTGCTCTGCGATAACTGTTTGCAACGATAATTAAACTATTATATAACGTTAGTTCGACGTTTTTAAAACGTTAAACAATCGTTGAACAATCGTTGAACTGACGTTTAAAAGACTAACTTACAGTGGAGTATACAACCACAAAACAATAGGAGAAAAAACTTATGTCAAGACAGAAACCCATGGGGCTGCTCCTCAACGGCAGCCTGAAGAAAAGCGGAGTGACTTTCTACCTCCGCGACGGACGGATGATTATGCGGCCGGCACACAGCCAGCAGCCCAAGCGGCGCACACAGGCGCAATTCATCGCGCGGCAGCAGCTGGCGCACAGCAGCCGCCTGTGGGCATTGCTCAAAGTAGCCGCAGAGCCGATGTTCGAGGGCGGAGCCACCGCCTACAACCGCTTCATCAGCCTGATGCGCCGCACGCCCGTAGTCTTCACTCCACGGCGTGGTCCGATGGCCAACGCCACACTGCTGCTGCCCGGCATGCCGGTGAGCGACGGTGTGCTACCCGTGGTGGAGCAGTGGCTGGGCGAGGTCGACGGCACCGCAGCCCTCCTCACCTCGCTGACATTAGACGACTTGAAGCGCGGCGACACCCTGCGGCTCTATACCTTGCGACAGACCATCGAATCCTCCTGTCCCATGGTGCGCATCAGCGCATCCCATCCGCGTGTCGCCAATTTCCAAACCGTCGACGGCCATCTCGCCTTGGTGGACGAAGAGTTTTCCGACAACATGGCCGGCTGGGCCCTGGTGCACATCCGCGGCACCCGCTGCACCTCCCAGAATGTCGTCACCCGCTGCACCTACTACCAACCCTTCACCACCGACGAAGCCCTCCTCTCCGCCGCCGAAACCTACGGCGGCTTGACGAAAGAGGTGAGATAAGTTCCAATAAGAAAACAAATATACTATAAAATATTTATAAGGCGGCTTCAAAATATTTCGTATTTTTGTAGTCATCAAGAAAGAGGCAAATAACATGCAAATGGTTGTTATATTGTACTTTGTAACCAAACAATAAGTAAAATTAAAGTAAATAATAACGATGAAACGTATCCTTATCGTCGGTGCCGGCGGCCAGATTGGCAGTGAGCTGACACGTAATTTGAGAGACATTTATGGCGACAACAACGTCGTGTGCAGCGACCTGCGTCCGCTGAAGGGCGACCCCTACGAGCGTGGCCCCGTGGAGCGCATCGACAGCACGCAGATTATGCAGATTGCCACTGCCGTGAAGCACTACAACATCGACACCATCTACAACCTGGCGGCCATCCTCAGCGCCACCGCCGAGCTCAACCCCATGCTGGGCTGGAACGTCGGTATCGGAAGCCTGGTGAACTGCCTCGAGGTGGCACGCCTCTTCGGCTGCGCCGTCTTCACGCCTTCGAGCATCGGTGCCTTCGGTCCCTCGACACCCCACGACAACACCCCGCAGGACACCATCCAGCGCCCCAACACCATCTACGGTGTCACCAAGGTGACCGGTGAGCTGCTGAGCGACTACTACTTCACCCGCTTCGGCGTCGACACCCGCAGCGTGCGCTTCCCGGGCCTCATCAGCTACCAGACCCTCCCCGGCGGCGGCACCACCGACTACGCCGTCGAGATCTACTACGCCGCCGTCAAGGGCGAGAAGTTCGTCTGCCCGCTCAAGAAAGGCACCTTCATGGACATGATGTACATGCCCGACGCCCAGAAGGCCATGATTGACATCATGGAGGCCGACCCCACCAAGCTGGTGCACCGCAACAGCTTCAACGTCACCGCCATGAGCTTCGGCCCCGAGACTATCTACGAGGTCATCAAGAAACGCTACCCCAACTTCGAGATGGTCTATGAGCCCGAACCCATCAAGCAGGCCATCGCCGACAGCTGGCCCGACAAGATGGACGACAGCTGCGCCCGCAACGAGTGGGGCTGGAATCCGCAGTACGACCTCGAGAAGATGACTGACGACATGATTCTCAACCTGAAGAAGAAACTTCTTTAGTAGTTAAGTATTACCCCATCAGAAAAAAGAAGGCCGCCAACCCGATGAGGTTGGCGGCCTTGGTTTTTATCGCTTCACCACACGCTTCAGCACCGTACCCATTGGCAATTTCAGCCGTAGGGTGTAGGTGCCTGTCGGCAAGGTGGAAAGGTCGAGAGTATCGGTATCGCGACGACGAATGGCCTCGCGTCCTGTGGCATCGTAGAGTACGGCCTCCTCCACACGCTGACTCAAATAAACCAGCCCTGTTGTGGGATTGGGATAGACTCCGAGAAGGATATCCTGCATCAGCCTAATGCCCGTGGTATCGGGAATAGTGTCGGGGGGCTCCGGTTCCATAGGTTCCAAAGTAAGCAGCAGGGTCACCATGCTGTCGCAACCATTAATGGTAGTAAAGAACTGGTCGTAGGTTCCCGACTGGGTGTAGAGCGAATCGTTCCACAGGTAACCAGTGTCGGTAACAGTGACCGAGAAAGTATCGACAACAGAACGGTTAATCACAAGATGCAGATGGCACACCGAATCACATCCATTGCTACTGGTAGCCACATACACTGCCTCGGCCGAAGAGTTAAACGAGAAACCGTTCCACTCAAAGTGGTCACATACAGTGTCAAAGATATCTACATCAAAAATGGGGAACACCTGATAACTGACAATCACATAGCCACCGTCAGGCTGGGCGGCCACCTGACAACCCGACGTAACCGAATCAGTAGCAATAATGTTGTTTCCAATGACATAGGGGGCGCCCTGACAGACATCATCCGTACGGAAGGTCACTTCATGTACCGTTTTGGGCAGCACCACATCGTCAATCCATGCGCAATCCTGACCACGGCTGACGCTGTAGTCCTTTGTATAGGAAAAGACAAAAGTGTGACTTCCTGGATTGACGTGATAGACCACCTGCTGCCACTCTACATCGCCTGATACCACCAGCTTCTCCTCTCCGTCGATAGAGAAATGGAACTTATCATAATTTTCTTCTGAAGACACCTTAAAATAGAAACTTATGCTATCTACCTGGTCAACAATGGCGGTGAGGGTGAGCGATGAGGTGTCATTATCAACAAGGTTTCTTGGGGAACGAGCACAATAGGTACCCTCAACGGAAACTGAACTATCAACAATCCATGGGAGACTACCCTGCGACCATCCCGGGAAGTGGAACTGGTTGCCCTCGAAAGTCTCGATAAAAGCATCGCCGATATACATAGGGTGTATCTCTTCGAACCAGCGATGGTCATCGCGAGTCAGGCTAAGAGTAAGTGGCAGGGAGATAGACTCTGGCAACAGACTGGAAGCCTGAATGGTGAACTGCCGTGTCACACTGCCTCCCACAGGCAGCGATACGTTAGCGGTATCGTCGGTGGAGACAGTGAGGAGTACGGTGGGCGAAACCAAATCCATACGTGCCATCAAAGGAGCGTGGCCATTATTGGTTAGTGTGACATTCATCACCCCCGACGTGCCAGCAGAGATGGCCTCGCTTTGGCCTGAATAAGTTGCAACAATATGGGGTGCCGCAATGACTACCGATTGGCGAGAGAACGAGGTCAGCGAGGAGCTGTCCCAAAGCACATCAAAGGTAACGGGTACCGCCCTGTTGTCGGTGGACTCGAAAGAGGCGGCAAGTGTGAGAATATTCAGCGTTATCTGGGCATCGGCCTCCAAGCTGTCGATAAACACACTGTCTGTTGACAGCGAAAGCACCGAATCGCCCGACGTAATGTGAACCACAATATTGCGTGCCATGCTGACACCGAGGTTGGAGAAGGTCATTTGAACGGTCGTACTATCATTTGCCACAAGGGGCTGCGAGAGGTCAAACGACGAAAGAACGACATAAGGCCCACTGGCAGGAATTACCGTCACCGGGGTGAAGAAGGTTTGATACTGCTGTGCCGAGGCCGTCAACTCGTAGCCACCCACAGGTAAGTTGCACGGGAGCGTCAGTGTCACAGTACCCGATGCATCGGCCCATCCTGCGGCGAAGATGTTGTGGTCGAGCGTGTCGGTAAGGGCAACATAAGCATAAGGAGCAGCAGAGACTGTGTATACCGATGTGCCAGCAAAGATAGCGGGAGAGGCCACGACCGACATAGTAGCCGCCTGGGTGAGGTAGGTCATCACCGAAGGATCGCCCATTAGGTGATAGATTTCCCAGTAGTAGTATTTCATATTGGCACCCGAGGAGGAACTTTCGACGGCCATATTGCCCACTCGAATCATTTCGCCCTGTGTAAGGCACCAGTTGGAATAGCTCTCACCATGGGTATGGAAGGCACAGTCGTAGACCCCCAGATGGGCTGCGTCATAGGCCATTGACATCGTGGCGCTGATGCTGCTACGCAGACCCACAGCCCAATAGAAGTCCTGACCCCAGTAAGTGCTATTGCTGCCACCAATATAGCCAACGCCACCGGCATATTCGTTCTTGCGTAACAAGGCTTCACCAAAGCAGGTCTCAACTTCGAACTTATTGGTCAGACAGCAGTTACCTACGAAGAGGCCAAACTTACCGTTGTTGGTCATAGTACTGACATGATTATTGTTGAAGCTGGGGGTACCCCAACCCGTGGAACCTCCGTGGGCGCTATAGTTGATAAAGCCAGCACCCTGGTTATAGTAACTGCGTACCGTGGCAGACATTGAACTGGAGCTACTGCCAACCGTCACGTTGGTAACCCCCGAGGGCACAATGGAGGTGTCGTTCTTGAAGTACATCACCTGACTCCAGCCGTGGGCGCCGTTGACATAGTTGATGATGGCGTAATCCATGGCTGGGTCAGCGTGGGTGTAGCCAAAGTCACCAGCACTGCCACCATCCACACCGGCCACCATCACAGCACGGTCGAGAAACGACGGGTCAGGAAAGGTATACTGCTCGTACATCAATGTTTTCTGTATCTGCGGAATCAACTGGCTAACATTTTGCGCCGAGAAACGTCCGTAATAGCAATCGGGTAGGTGGTCGCCCGAAGTCCAGGTAGTATAGTAGAGGTCGGTGATATGGTCATCGTCAGTAGTACCTGCAAAGGCTGGAATCTGCTCGTTGTCACCCACTATCAGCAGGTAGACAGGGGCGGGATTGTCAGCCGTGGCATTGGTATACTGGCTCTTGATATAGGAGGCGATGGATACACTGTCACCACCCACACCCGGGTCATCGGTGTAGACAATGTCAGTAAGGAAGCCCTTGCGACGCTTCCACTCGACAAAACTGTCCAAGTGGTTGCGGAACATACTATGGGCTACAATCAGATAGCGGATGGGGGCTGTCTGGGTCATCGACTTAGGGTAGAGACTGTTCAGCACTCCGGCTCCGCTGTTGAAGGCGGGAGTATGGTAGCGCTGATACATCTCTATTGTCTTCTCTTTATCAGGATGGTGGTAGGAGACTGTCACTGTAGCCTTGCGGCATACGATTACCTCGCCACTCACAGGATTGTAGCGCATTGGGGAGAACTGTATTCTCGCCAGATTGCGATCGCGTGCTACACCCACAGCCTCCACTTCAACCTCGGCCAACTCGTACCAAGTATCAGTGCTATAAACCTTGTTGTTCATGACCATCGGATGCCACAGGGTGTCGCTCTTGCTGCGCGACGGCTGCACAGGCACCAGCCGGTAGGGTAGCGCCGGCAGGGTGTCATAGACGGCATCAGTCACCTTCACTTCAAATCCTTGGCACAAAGGGACCTCTATCATCTGCGACATCACTGGCAGACAGGGGTCGCCAACACTGGCCGACGGCTGGTAGCCATCCAAAGAGAGGATGGAGAAAGTATCGCCATCAAGTACAACTTCACCCACACCAAACTGATCCACGGCGAACTCCATCTGCAATTTTTGCCAGTTATCAGCAACAATACGGCAACCGCTCTTCTGCGCCATCACTGAGGTGAAAAGCGAAAAACATGAAGCGAGAGCAAATATATGGACAAGGTGTTTCATCCCATTTAACATTTTTCAATTCTATTTTCAGTTCACCAAAGTCATCTCGTCGACCAAATGGCGTGCACCGGCAAACTTGTCGATGATGAAGAGGCAATAGCGTATGTCGAGCGAGATGTTGCGGCAATAGGCGGGGTCGAAGAGCAGGTCGCTCATGGTGCCCTCCCAGCAGCGGTCAAAATTGATTCCCACCAACTGACCATCAGCATTGAGTACCGGCGAACCTGAATTGCCGCCTGTGGTATGGTTGGTGGCAATGAAAGCCACGGGCAACTCGCCCTTCTTATTGGCGTATTGACCATAGTCCTTTCTCTGCCAGAGTTCCTTGAGTTTGGGCTCTACTCGGTAGTCGTAGACCTCAGGGTTCTCCTTCTCCATGATACCGTCGATGGTTGAGTAGGCTGTATAGTAGGTTGCATCCTTGGGTTTGAAGCCTTCCACATGGCCATAGGTCACACGAAGGGTCAAGTTAGCATCGGGGAAGAAATTAGAGTCGGGATATTGCTCCATCATGCCACGCACATAGGTACGCATTAGACGCTGGATATTGTCGTCGGCCTGAATGTAATTCTGGCGCTTGGTGTCAGAATAGCAGAAGTTATAGGCCTGGACGAAGAGGTCAACGGCAGGATCCTTGACAATGTCGCCAATCATCTTCTCGCGCTTCTTGCCGAGCATCTTCTCCAGCTTCTTAGGGTCGTTGAGGGCTGACTTGGCATAGACTTTCTTTAACGTAGCCTCGACCTCTGTGGCTGTGCTGTGCTTAAGGTTCATATAGGGGGCAAAGCCGCGCTCCCACATATAGAGGAAAGTCTCGAGAAAGATAGCCTCGTCGATGGGCGAGTGCTCGTCGAAATCCTCGAAGTAGGTATGGCTGTCGTCAAGCATCTTCTGCACAAGGGTCTCATCGTCCTTGCGGGTGATGTTCCACAGGCGCATGGCGCGCTGCATGAAATCGGAGGCTAAGACAGCCTCTTGGAAATAGACCCACTCCGTCTCCACCTCGCGCAGACGCGAGTAATTGCTTTCCAACTGGTCAAGCACATAGCGGTATTCGGGGCGGCTGTCGGCCCAGCGCTGGAAGGAGGCCTCTTGCTCTATCTTCTGCTCCACGCCGTGGAGACGCTCGATGCCGAGAGTTTCGCCCTGCCACTTCTTCCAGCCGTTGGCAATGTTAGCTACACGAGAGGCATACTTTAGCCGCTGGGCCGGCGAGCGACGCATAGCGGCGTTGTAGTGGGCCAAACGTATGTCGCGCAAGGCAATACGTATAGGGTTCTCCACATTGGCGGCAAGGTCTACATAGTCGTGCGTAACATAGCGTCGTGTGGTGCCTGGGTAACCGAACACAAAGGTAAAATCGCCCTCATCGATACCCTTGAGGCTTATTTCCATATGTTTTAGCGGCTGGTAGGGAGTATTTTCCTTGCTGAAGTCGGCAGGCTTTCCATCGTGGGCATAGACACGGAACATTGAAAAATCGCCCGTGTGACGGGGCCACATCCAGTTGTCGGTATCGCCACCGAACTTGCCGATATTGCTCGGCGGGCAACCCACCAGGCGCACATCGGTAAACACTTCGTTGACATACATAAAGTACTGGTTACCGTAATAAAACGGTTTAATAACAGCCTTATAGTGAGTACCCTTGATGGCTGCAGCGCAGAGAGCATCGCTGTTCTTCTTCACTATGGTCTCGCGGTCGGGCTCAGGAGTGTCTTCATCAACGCCCTCAAGCACTTGTACCGTCACATCCTCCATCCTCACCAAGCGTGTCACCGTCAGACCTGGACAGGGTAGTTCCTGGTCGCGCGTCATGGCCCAGAACCCTTGGGTCAGGTAGTCGTGCTCTACTGACGACAGACTCACGATATAGCTATATCCACAATGGTGGTTGGTCAGCACCAGTCCCTCGTTCGAGACAAACTCGCCCGTGCAGCCGCCGCCGAAAAGCAGCACCGCATCCTTAAGCGAAGCATGGTTGATATCATAGATATCCTGAGCCGTGATGTGCATGCCGGCACGCTGCATAGCAGCCTCGTTGCGCTGCAAAAGCATTGGAATCCACATTCCCTCGTCAGCGAAGACAGGCAATGAAAACATTGCTACAGCGAGAAAAACAAAGATTTTCTTCATGTCAGTATATATTATTTAAAAGTGCAAATATACGAAGAATCCTGAAAAAAGCGAGAAAAAACAAAAAAACCTATCTTTTAGCGGATAACAATCAACTAATTATAATCCACTGGAGTCACGGCAACACCATTGAGAGAAAGGGTCACTGCCGAAGTGGTACCTGAAGTATTGTAGGTTGCAGGTGAGTCATATTTGCCTATCAAAGAAGCCAATAGGTGATAGGACCCCCCTTCGTAGGTGGCATTGATTGAGCCTTCTACCTCACAGTTTTCCGCCGTGAAATTACCCCCAACATCACGGCCAACCAAACCTCCAGCCCATAAATTGACTTTTACAGATATGGTTCCTACCCCACCCCACGATGAATTACTGATATTCAATGACTTATTATTATCGTAGCCAACTAGTCCTCCCCAATAGATATTCCTGGCAGACAAGGTACTTGAAGGAGTTGTAACATGACAATCGGAAAAAGTGGCAACCTTGCTTAAATATCCAACCAAGCCTCCGAAATAGAGAGCACCACTGGAAACCGTTCCCCTAATATCCACTGTACAGATTCTTACTGTACACCCCGAAACACTCATATCTGACCCCACATCTGCCTTAGCATACAATGCACCCATAAATAGATCACTCGTTGTGTTTTCCACATGTCTCATCGTAAGATTGTCAAGAGATAAATTCATAATTGACATATTAACATCTCTGTAGAATAGTCCACAGATATGGTTAGAGGTTAGCACAGGCTCAGCACAACTTTCCAAAGTCAGATTGCTGATTGTATGGTTGTTCCCATCAAATATTGATTCAAAATTTAAAATAGGAGTAAGCGCATAGTTAGACATATCAATATTGTTCATTATCTTGCATTGGGTTTCCATGTATTTTTTCCCCATTCCCTGAATAACATATTCCTCATTCACAGCGGTATGCCATAAATAAAGGTCATACGACGAGTAAATATAGCAATATTTTCCCCCATTGATTTCACACAACGGGGTAGCACTGATATAACCTCCAGTGATATTAGAGAGGTCTACTCCAACATAGCCCAGTTGATTGCGGAGAAGGGACCGGTTGGCCTCAGTGGCTGGTTGTGTATGACTATAGAGTAACGAGGACGTAGCATCCTCAACATGTGAACGAAGTTCAACCGTAAAATGATTGTCACCGCCTACGGGTGCAATAGGCAACATGACATTGAGCTCATTACCCGCTGGTAGCACATAACCGGTGTCGAAAAGCATACGAATTTGACGGTCGGCCGTTGTACCCGTCACTGCAGCAAAGCTTTCAATGTCAGTAAAGTCTACTGTGCGAGTGCCACTAAGCTTGTATTTATCGCTTTTCACTATGAGCGACTGAAGCCTCAAAGGAACACTGCCGTTGTTGTGGACCACAAAGCAGAGTGCTCCGGTAAGGTGTTTGAATTCGAGGGGATTGCTACCAGTGGAGCGTGCAGCCATAGGGAGCTCGAGCAGCTGGTGTCCGCTACCGTCGGTCTTGAAGTGATAGATGGCGGGAAAGGTAACCGTCGTTTCGTCGGTAGCCAAAGAGGCTGTCGCTATGTCAGCAGGGTAGACTGCACGGTTGACGCTGGCCGGCGAGGCATAGGGGATGTAGGCGTGGCCACCGTGATGCTCAACGGCCAGGCGATCCCCATTGATACAGATTTTGTCGCCATCGACCCAAGTGCCTTCATTGCCATCGACCATCACCTTGGCGCCACGGTTCAGTGGCTCGGCAAAGATTTCAATCAGGCTGGACTCGTCGTCTATCTTCTCACAACTGGAAAAGAGCACCGGGAAAACGACCAGCGAAACAAAAGAAATAAGATACAATAACCTCTTCATTTTTTATTGGTATATTAATTTTTAACTTCCTCCAAGTCACCCTCGCGAATAACAAGGTGGTTGGTGGTCATACGAATCATATAGGTCTGGACAATGGCCTTGAGGCGGAGGAGCATGCGGTCCATGATTGCTTGAATGTCTGGTTGTTTGATTGCCTCAGTTTCGAGTAAGTTTTGTTTCAGCAGGGAATCAGCGGCGTAGTTATAAAGGGCGGTGGGCTGCTCACCGTCGAAAAGGAGGGTGTAGTCGCCCTCGACATATTGGTATATGCCACCGCTGTAATTAACAGCCCAGTGCTGACTGCTGTCTGCCGACAGTATGTTTTTTCCGAAAGCAGAGAATGGTTGGTCATAGCCAAGAATTCGGAGTATGGTGGGCATGATGTCTATCTGCTGCATTACACCAGAAAGCATGCCGGTGGGGAGCTCACCAGAGGGATCATAGATAGCGATGGGTATGGAGAAGACACCGAGAGAGGTGAGGCTTTCGGGCTGCTCCAACTGGTTGGTATGATCGGCGGTAATGACAAAAATAGTATTGTTGAACCAGGGTTGCTGGCTGGCGGTAGCAAAGAAGTGGCGCAGAGCGTTGTCGCAGTACTGGATAGTGCGATGGATAGGCATGGGGCCTCCTTTATATTTTTTCTGATAACGCTCAGGAATACGGAAGGGATGGTGCGAAGTGGCAGAGAAGAAACCCACTACAAAAGGTTCCTGAAGGCGTTCAGTGATGGTAGTGGCGGTATACTGGAGGAATTCCTCGTCCCAGATAGCCCAGTGACCGTCGAAGTCGGCGCGGCCACCGAAACGGGGATCTTCGCAGTAGTCGCTCATGCCGTAGTAGTCATGGAAGCCCGAACTGCGTGCAAAAGCTTGGAAGCCCATGGAGGAGTTAGGAGCGCCGTGGAAGAAAGCCGAGTTATATCCCTTGGTTCCAAGACAGTCAGCGATACCAGAGAGATCGTTAAGCGAGGAGGAAGTGAGGATGAAGGGCTCAACAAAGTAGGGCACAGAGGAGAGCGACGAAGGCATAGCATCGATGCTCTTGCGACCATTGGCAAAGGTATGGGTATAGGTGAGGGAGTGGGCCAAAAGCGAGTCGAGGAAGGGTGTATAGGAAGTCTGCTGAGGATTATAAAAGCCGAAATATTCGCGGGAGAAACTCTCGAGAATAAGCACGACGATATTCTTGCTCCCCGAAACCATGGGAATTAATTCCTCGCCCTGTGGGATATGCAATGGCGAATAGATAGAGACAAGCTGCTCATCAGGAAGGTATTGGGGGACTTTGAAGGCATTTTTTCCTATAGTTCGGATAATGGAGAATGGGGTATTAAGAACGATGGCTGCCTGTTGGGGAGAATGGACGTACTGGTTGGCATTGGAGATGGTGATGGGACGTGTGTCGCGGGTGAATCCACCACGCATAGCGAAGATAGAAAAAGGGATAGCTACAATGAGGGCAAGGGGCTGAACTAGATAGTATTTGGAAAATGAGATGCGGGATGCGGGATGCGAGATGCGGGGATAACCGTACCAAAGGACGGCGATGAGAGCTAAGCCGAGTAGGAGAAGATACCAGTGGCCTATAAGTTCGGTGAAGAAGATACTGGAGAGGTTACTTTCGTTGGAGAATTCGGAGAAAAAAGTGGCAGTGGTGCGGCGGCCAGTGAACTGAGAATAGACGGCATCGACAAGGTTAATGCTAAGGGAAAGAGAGTTAACGACAACGAATAACCATCTACACATGATGTGCCACCAAGGGCGCTCTTTATAATGGAGGGGCAGGAGCATGAGGACTATCCAAAGAGCATTGGTATAGATGATAGCCGAGGAGTCGAAACGAAGACTACCTGCGAGGACCTCGCCGATGGAGAGTTGGTCCCAACCTTGGGAGAGCAGGTTCCAGTTCTCAAGCACAAAGGCCACCCGGGTGACCATGTAGAGCACATAGACCAGCACCAGACCAATCAAGACGGCGAAAAGATTACTATAAGGAGAGGCTTTTATTTTCATATACTTTTAAAATTGGAAATAAATAAACGGTTGAAGATCGGCGGTAACAAACTGATAGAGGGTTACAGCCAAAAGAACACAACAGATACCTATGAACCAGAGGGGCAAAGAGGCAAACCAAAGGCGGTAGCGGCGTTTGAAGCGCGTGGGGAGCCAATGGACTGTCATGCCGAAAGCAAAAAGGAGAAATACTATGGAGTAGTGGGAAAGGATGTCGGGTATCTGAGAGAGGTTCCAGTGCGACCCTATCTGATGCACCATCTGACTGGCTGTATTCCATGCCACCTCGTTGGCTTCGGCAGGATCAAGGTTAGAGCCCGAGCGGAAGAAAAGACGAGTGAAAGAGATGAAGATGAAGGTGATGAGAACGGACCAGCAGGTGGATAGTGGGGAATGGACGATGGATAGTTTTTTGCTACGACTAACCATATATACTATGGTAAAGCCTATGAGAAGGATGAGGGCATAGTACCAAAGCAGGTTGAGCAATGGGATGTCGAATTGAAATGCCAAAAAGGTAAAGGTGAGGGTGAGGGTGACAAGAGTGGAGAGTCGAGTACGCCAAGAACGGTCCTTCCACCATTTATGCACCAGGATACCAAGACCGTTTAGCCCACCCCAGGTGATAAAGTTGAAAGAAGCTCCATGCCATAGACCGCCAAGAAGCATGGTATCCATGTTGTTGACATTGGTACCAAGGGTACGGCGGTTCGACGGGCAAAAAAACCGGAGAAGTAGGATGGTGAGCATGACGACAACCACCACAAGAGAGAACCAGAGGTTATGAAGCCGGAATGCAGCGATGGCGAGGATGGCAGCGAGAATAAAATAAGAGGTGAATCCTGCGGTGCGATTGCCACCGAGGGGAATATAGAGGTAGTCGCGCAACCAGCGCGAGAGCGACATGTGCCATCGACGCCAAAAATCAGTAGGGTTCTGTGCTTTGTAAGGCGAGTTAAAGTTGACTGGCAAATAAAAGCCCATCATCATAGCCACACCAATAGCGATGTCGGTATAGCCCGAGAAGTCGGCATAGACCTGAAGCGAGTAGACCATCAGGGCGGAAAAGTTTTCGAAGGGAGTGTAGAGCAGGGGATTAGCAAAGACTCTATCGGCAAAATTGACGGCAAGGTAGTCGCTTAAGACTATCTTCTTGATTAATCCATTGCATATCCAAAAGATGGCAATGCCAAATTGGCGGCGCGAGAGGAAAAAGGGCTTGTAGAGTTGGGGAACGAACTGGTCGGCACGAAGAATGGGTCCTGCCACGAGCTGTGGGAAAAAAGCCGTGTAGAAACCAAAGTCAAGAATATTGGAGACATGGGCTATCTTGCGTTTGTACACATCGACGATGTAGCTGATGTTCTGAAAGGTAAAGAAAGAGATACCCACAGGTAGGAGTATTTTGACAGCAATACTATATTCGGTATTGAAGGTGGCGTTGAAGATATCAGTGAAAAAGTAGGCGTACTTAAAGAAACAGAGCATAGCAAGATTAAGCACAATACCAATGGAACATAGCGCCTTCCGTTGTGAAGGGTAAGGATTATTATCCATCTTGATACCCAATATCCACCCCAAGAGGGTGGAGAAGACCAGTAGAAGTACAAAGAGACCTGAGGTTTTATAGTAAAATATGAGGCTGAAAGAAAAAAGATAGGCATTACGGAAAGTGGTCTTTTTTACTTTCCTTCCTTTTACCTTTGTGACTATCAGAGAGAAGCCAACATAGACCAGCAAAAAGAACACCCAAAAGTGAATTTGTGTGAAAAGCAGTGGATGCTCGTCGTTGTAGACAAAAAGGCTGGCCAAATATGTTAGCAAGTCGGACATCTTTAACGTTCAGTGGTTAGTGCATTGAAAAGGGCGCTGGTAAAGAGATCGCCTATCAGCTGATAACCCGCAGTGGTAAAGTGGACACGGTCTTTCTGTGCCAATTTGGCTTTGTACCATTTCTCCATAGATTTGAGGCCTCCCATAACCTCGAACTGGTCCCATACGGCACCTCCCGTTTCCTCGGCAAGGCGATAAAATACCTCACGGGCAAGAAGGCCATTGCGGTTCACCTCGTAGCGACGGCGACGAACCTTGCGATAGCTGTCGTTATTGGTGATGAAGATAAAAGCACATTCGGGATTGATGATACGGATAGAATCAACAAGGGCAAGGTAGTTGGTACGGAAGGCGACTGTATCAAAATCGGCAGAGACGGCATCGTTGATACCTATGCCAAATACTACAAGGTCGGGGTGCAACATACGGAGGTCGCGGACAAAATTTTGACAGCGAAGGAAGTCGGTAACAGCAGCACCATTGACACCAATGGAATGAAAGGAGAATCCCGAGTGACGGTTATCGAGATAGATACCAGTGAGTGTGAACGATTCACCTTCTTGACAAGGGAGTAATATGGTGAAAGTATCGGTGGGATGGCTAAGGTTGAAAACGAAACGGTCGGTACGAGGGTCGACATAAGAGGGGTAAATATTGCGTTCATCAATACACAACAAAGGCGTCACCTCTTCGTCGGAATGGCCAAAAAGAACAATGCGCGAGGTGGAATAGTTGACCGTGGGTTCATCCATCTCTATGGCTATCTCCGTAAGGCTATCAACAGCAGTGACACTGATACCACAAAGTCCCAGGGGATAGGGATGCTCCTTGTAGATATTACGGGTGAGGTTGACTTTCTGGATGCAGTGGACATGGTAGTCGTGAGGGTTGTTGCAACGGGCAGCAGCAGAATAGGGGAAAATCATACCGCGAGCCCCAACAAGGTCTGGATAGGTCTGCATGATATTGCAGCGGATGGTATTGCTCATGGTGCCAGCCTGAACATGAGAGCCCCCAATATGGACAATATTGATATCGCCCTGACCGGTGGAGACAACACGGTTCCATTTGTTGAAAAGGACTTTCATATAGGGCGATGCGGTGTCGTAACGGAGGTCGTTGGCCTCGTAGTTAACAAAAGGATAGCTCTCTTGGGCAAATAGTGGAATGTGTGGAATAGAAAGCAACGCCACTGCAACGGTTAATATATAAAAAGACTTTATCATTTTTTCTTTTTCCACTTTCTGTAATTACGGTCGAAGGTCTCTGCGAGCCTATCACCCATGATGTCGGCACCACGTTGGGAAAAATGGATATAGTCGCTGCCGGCAAGCCCCTGACGTTTCCAGTCAATCATAGAGTTGTGTCCTCCCATGGCGTGATAGATACTCCAAAAAGCAGCATCATGATTGATGGCGGTAGCGGCGAGGCTGTCGATAAGCACGGGCAGCATCGGATAGGTCTGCAGAACACCCTTATGTCGCGTACTCATGTCTGACGGTCCAATGAAAAGTATTTTAGCTTTGGGGCAACAGCGGTGCAGATAGTCTATCTGGCGACCAATGGATTGGCAGTAATTAGAGATAGCTTTCGTCGACTTAAGGTAAGGTACCGAATTGCCACCAAACTGAAGTATTATGACGCCCACATCAAGATGGGAATAGGATTTAGTGAGAAGTTCTTGATTGACAAGAGTAAACTGTTGCCCTGAACATCCACGCATGGGGATATTGTCAACCGCTACACCAGGGCCATCGTCAATAGTAACGCAGTATAGGTCAGCAGCGCCTGTAGTACGCAACCGCAGGGAAGAAGTGGATGAGTCAAGGTGACAAGCAACACTTCCAACACCGGTCTCGTCGACACGCATGGTATCACTGCGACGACGGTCGCGGTCTGTGAAGTAAGCACGTACTCCTTTCCCTCGATTATTAAAAATCAGACGAATGTCGGAGAAATGCTTGAGTCGGTCGTCGACCGAGGAATGACTAGACGCCCTAAAGTTGACTGAAGCTTCGCCAGTCATACGGAAACACTGCATCATAGGGCCATAGTTGCCTCGCGAGCGAGAGACCGTACTATCACCAAAGGAGGCTAGATGAACAAGTCCTTCCGTGGCACTTTGGCGTATAGCGAGAGTGGGGATAATAGTACTGTAAGGCATCATGCCAGGGCCACCACCACCGAAGGTCTTCTGCATATAGGATCGGAGACGAGAGGAGATGTGATCCATCTCAATCTGGGAGTCGCCATAGTGCATAATGCGAACAATACGGCCCGTAACCTGAGTCTGTTCAGCAGCCTCCCAGAAGGAGGCAAAATACATGCTGTCCGGCAACACAAAGGCGAGGGAATCGTAAGCGGTGACAGTTGTGAATGGTGGGTCAACGCTGTCGGCCGACTGCTGCTCATCGACTACTGGATACTGACTACTATCGGCCGGTGGCCGCTCGCTAACCACTGGAGGAACTGAAGGGAGGTAGAACTCGTACCCCGCCACGGAGACTCCGTCTCGGGGAAAAGCGGCACAGATAACGGCCAAACCGGCAATGATGCACGCAAAAAAGTGCGTTATCCGTCCAGGCTTCATTTTTTCTCCAGCAATGATATCCTTTCGGCCAGTTTTTCAATATTACGCACCAACACCTCCACTTTACGCCGCTTGGAAGCTTCCATGGCTGGACTGCCAAAGATGGACTGATTGCCATCAACCGAATGGGTAACACCGCTTTGGGCACCGATAGTGACATGGTCGCCCACGGTGATGTGACCTACCAATCCCGCCTGACCGGCGATGATACAGTCCTCTCCCACCTTGCAGCTGCCGGCAATACCCACCTGCGAAGCCATGGCGGTATGACGACCTATGACGACATTATGCGCCACCTGACAGAGGTTGTCCACCTTGACACCTTCGTGGAGAATAGTGGAACCCATGGTAGCACGGTCGACGCAAGTGTTAGCACCCACTTCGACATTATCCTCAAGAATGACGTTTCCAATCTGGTCAATTTTGTCCCAACCGCCATCGCCCGTGGGAGCGAATCCAAAGCCGTCGGCGCCAATGACACAACCGGCATGAAGGATGCAGTTGCGGCCTATCTCCACCCCTTCGTAGATTTTCACTCCAGCATAAATGATGCTATTATCGCCTATCTTCACGTTATCACCAATGGTAGCGTTGGGATAAATCTTGACATTGTCACCGATGGTACAATGACGACCCACAACAGCATAGGCACCCAGATAACACTGTTTGCCAAGCTTCGTGCCACGACCCACGCTACTCTTCCACGAACGTCCCTTGGGGGGCTTGCTACGCTGGTTGAAGGCATGGAGTAACTTGGCGACTGCCAAGTAGGGGTTATCAACACGGATAAGGGTGGAATTCACCGGATGCTCGGGGACAAAGTCTTTCTTGACAATGACTATTGAGGACTCTTTCTCGTAAATGTAATGAGTATACTTGGGGTTACCAAGGAAAGTGATGCCCCCTTCTTCGCCCTCTTCTATCTTGCAAGGCTTCCACACCCGGGTGTTCTCGTCGCCTTCAACGGTGCCCTTAACTATACGGGCCAATTCTTTTGCTGTATACTGCATGGTTTAATCTTCAAATTCAATAATACCCCTTTGCCGCGTGATGCGGAGATTGGTCAGGTTCTCGTCGCTGATGAAGCCGTCTCCATAGGTGACACGGTTGCCATTGACCGCCTTGATTGGATTGTTGGAATAGATGATATCCTCGTTAGATTTCCAGACAATGTCTTCCAAATAAACGGTATCTCCATTGGCGTAGTCGATTACAACAACATTGTCTTTGGCCGTAAGAATGTTCTTATCATCATAAGAGGTGGCCTTGTCGGCACGGATGGTAGTGGTCACCTGACGCTGCTCGTTATAGAACCGCAAGGAGACCCCATCGGGGTAGATAGTACGGGTCTCGGGATTACGGAACTGAATAATTCTCGGGGCGTTGAGTTCCACTTGCAACTTCCCGTGCTCGCTGCGCCAGATATGGGCATCCTTGATTTCCTGGTCGGGAAGGTTCTGCTGGTCGAACTTCTGGATGTCCTTGATGTCGCCCGAGCAGGAGAGTGCAAAAAAGAAAGAAGAAAGTGGAAAGAGGAGCTGCCACAATCGGGCAGTTCCCCACTCTTTCCACTTTCCGCTTTTCACTCTCATCTTTTTATCTGGTTCTCACCGTAGTACTTTCGCCAACCCATCCGGGCACCGTGAAGCGGTTGCCATTCTCAAGACCGGCCATGAAGGCGTCGGTCTGCTTGGGGAAGTGGGCGCTGTAGCGGCTGATGAGGGCGTTGCAGGCCTCGACGTTCTCCTCCGAAGAGTCGACCGACTTGGACTTGTTCAGTTTGTCGACGGCGGCCCAGTAGACGCTACGGCCTCCCACGTTGTCCTCCGAGGCGCTCGAAGAGCTGGCGGCGTAGAGGTTAGCAATCATGCGATAGGGTTCACCTTTGGTGCGGTCGGCCTCGGCAGCATTGTTATAGGCTGTGCGGGCGGCGACATAACTCTTTGATCCACTGTAGGCGTGACCTAAGTAGAGATAGGCCTTGTACTTGTCCTTGTCGGCCACTCCATCGACTGCATCCTTCAGGTACTCAATGGCTTTTGCATAGTCTTTCTTGGCCAGGCACATCTGACCCATGCTCATGGCGGTGGTGGGGGTGGGCTCGAGGCGGTAGAGGTTCTCGGTGGCCGAGAAGAAGAGGGGCTGCTCAGTGCAACGCTTCTTCATCATGATGTTGGTAATCTTCTTCAGCAAGTCGATGTTCTCCGGGTCGGCCTCGAACTTCTTGCTGTAGATTTCCACCAACTGCTCGCAGGTGGCATAGGGCGAGAAGGCTGCCTCGACACCAGCGATATAGCCACGGATAGTAGCTGCCTTCACGCTATCGTCAGCGTTCTTCTGCAGTTCGTCCTCAAGTTTCTCGCTAGCGATGTCGTAGTTGTCGACCACCAAGGTAGGTTCGGCTTTACCGGCGCGCACATAGTTGATGGTAGCCTCCATGTACTTCACCAGGTAGGCGGCCTCCAGTTCACCGTCCATCTTGACGGCCTGGTCGTAGAGGGCATAGTAGCGTTCCAGTCCCTGCTCTTTGAGAATTTCCTCCAAGTCGAGGGCTTTCTTGGCCGTCCACTTGGGACCCTCGCCATAGTTGGCGATGCGAACATCATACATGTTCATCAGTTCGTTGATATAGGTCTCGCGCTCCTCGGCGGTGGCAGCCTTGCTAATCTTCACTTTCATGATGTTAGCGCCATTGTTGTAGAGGTTCTTGCTCTGCTTCGGGCAACTGGCGACCACTTGGTGCCAGTAGGGATAAGCCTCTTCCAGCCAACGTGTGTCCTTGGTGGATTTGAACTGGTTCATAGCATCCTGGTAGAGGGAGATTGCCTCCATCATGGGCTGAGGGTTCTGCAAAACCTCTTCGCTGCAGCCCATCTTCTCAAGTTGTGCCATCACAGGAGTCCCAGCCACTGCCAGGAAGATTCCCATCGTCAACGTTTTGATTGTCTTCATTGTTTTATGTTTTTATTGTTCTCTTTCGTATGTTTAGTGCCCCAAAGGGCTTGTTTCTTGCATTGTTAGTTATATTTGCGCTTGACAAACCAGCGCTCGCAGCTGCTCACGGCAATGCCGAAAGAGAGACAGTTGCGCTGCAGGAGGTCCTTGTTGCCTAGACTGCTGTAGCCGGCGCTGATGGTGAGCAACGATTGTCCCTTGCGCATCGGAAGGGTGACACCCAGGCCACAGCCCCACTCGTTGACCACTTCCTCGCGACCGTTCACCATCAGCCGCAGTGTTCCCAACTCGGTATGCACGCCGGCACTCCAGCTGATACGACCCCAGTAGGACGAAGCATCCATGGAGCCCATCTTCTCGATACCCAAGGCATAACGGCTATAGGGACCCTCTTTATAGGCGCTCTTGCCAAAGATGGCATTGTCTTTTCCTTCGGTGTATTTCAGCCCCGACCAGCCGGCGAAAGTGGCGTCGGCAGCTACCTGCCAGCGTCCGTTGCGCTCCAGGCTGAGACCAATGCCGAAGGTGTGGTCGAGTTCGAGACTGCTGGTGAACTCGGGCGACTGGCCCGCAGCGGGAAACACCGTGTCGCGCAGAGTTCCCTGGCTGGGATGGTATGTGTAAATCAACGCTTTCTCATCGACACTCATGTTCCTATAAGGCTTGTACATCAGGCCGACACCGAGGGTGTACTTCTTGTTCAACGGCTCACGGTACTGGACTCCCAGGTCGAACATCACATTGGATATCGTGGTGTTCTTATAGCGGTTATAGTCCATAAAGTAGGTGGTATCGATGCCTTGAAACTCGTAGAAGACGTTGCGCTCCACAGTGCCAGTGAGGAGGTAGATGTTGAAGCCCGCCTGTAACCGACGGCCCTCGTTATTGCCATTGCCGATAATATTGAAGGCACTACCCAGGAACGCCATGCTCACTCCACCTGTACCATAGTATCTGTTCTTCACCGTGCTGTTGGTGAGGTAGGTGCCCTCCTGAGTCATATCGTAGTCTACCGTGCTGTAGGGCATCAGTCCTCCAGCCACCTTCCACCACTTGGTAATAGGCATACCGAACATCAGGTAGCCCACATTACCTTCAGCGTCGTTCATACGGTTGGTGTTGTTTTGGAGACGCGTAATCTGCACTCCGGCAGCCATATCAAACACAAAACTCTCTTTCTCGATAGAAGCATAGGAGGCAGGGTTGAAGGGGTTGATAAAGTTGTTGCCCGAGCGGGTGTACATCACACCACCCATACGCGTCACCATCGGCAGGTTGTAAGGTTGCTCGTTCAAACCGATGCCGAACTGCGAGTACGGCATGTTGAGCCCATTGGGGTTGCTCTGCGCCCTCACTTCACCTATTGACCCCATAAGCCCTATAAGTCCTATAATCCCTATGATAAAACATTTATTTCTCATTGTATAGCATAATTTCGTTCAATCCAATCAGTGTCAGGTGCGGTATATGCTCCCAGCCGTTGCCGCCCGAGGCCATGAGCCTTTGGGCATCGCCACCGGTGAGCAGCACACGCAACCCCGGAGCCTTCTCCTTGTAGAGTGCCACAAAGCCCGCCAAGGCCAACAGCGTGGCTCCCAGCGTCCCGGCGACAATGCTCTCCTCGGTCGAACGGCCCAATACGGGGGCGGTACGCACCTCTTGAATATTTATTAACGGCAGTTTCGCCGTAAAAGTATGCAACGCCTGCAAATTCATTCCCAACCCCGGCATGATAGCCCCGCCGTGGTAGACACCTTTGGCGTCGAGGAAGTCCACGGTGATACAGGTGCCAGCATCAATCACCAGACAAGGTTCTCCGGGATGCAGTCCCGCGGCGCCGCATGCGTCGGCCACACGGTCGGCCCCCAGGGTCTCGGGGGTCTTGTAGTCGAGCCTGATGGGCAGAGGAGTAGAGGAAGTGAGAAGTGAGAAGTGAGAAGTGAGACTGGCGAGCAGCGGCTGCACCTTCGCCATATCTCCGCTGGCACACACCAGCGCCCGTTCAATGTTCTCCACTTTCCACTTTCCGTTTCCCTCTTTCCACTCTCCGCTTCCCACCATCGAGTGTCCCTCGAAGGTGGCCCATTTCACGACAGTGTTCCCTATGTCCAACGTCAGATTCATCAACTCCTTACCTCCTTGTCTCCTGTCTCCTTATCTCCTGAGGTATGCGCGTTCCCCTTCTTGTTGTAGAGGTTCATCGTACGGTCAATGCCTTGGGTGACGAAGCAGCGCACGGCGTCGCCAGCCGTTTTCACGGCCTCTTCCATCTTCACCAGGTCCTCACCCTCGATGCGTCCCAGCACATAGTCCACTTGGTGGCCGCGACCGAAACTGCTGCCCACGCCCATACGCATGCGATTGTAGTTTTGGGTACCCAACAGCGCCTCGATATCGGCGAGGCCGTTATGCCCGCCGGCGCCTCCCTGCTTCTTGATGCGGACAATGCCGGGATCGAGAGCCAGGTCGTCGACGACAACCATCAAGTTGGCAAGTTCGATTTTCTCGGCCTGTAGCCAGTACTTCACGGCCTTGCCGCTGAGGTTCATATAGGTGGTAGGCTTGATAAGCACCAAGATGCGGCCCTTGTGGCGAATCTCGGTACGGTAGGCGTGGCGTTCCAGGCTCCAGCGGGCATCGGCCTCCTTGGCCAAGGCGTCCACCACCATAAAACCCGCGTTGTGGCGTGTGCCTTCATACTCGGCACCCACATTGCCCAGCCCCACTATCAGAAATTTGCTCACAGTGTCTTCGGTCGTTTCTCTGCAATTCTTTCTTTTACAATATAATATAATCTTCCCAAACAGGCCCATTACATTAAATATAAAATGCAAAGATACGAATAAAATTGAAAAGTGAAAGTTGAAAAATGAAAAGTGGTCGGCGATTGGTGGTCGGCGCACCCCCAACTCCTCGTCAATGACTACTATTCCACCACCTACCAAATACTCCTTCGCTCCATGTCATCTCTTACGTTAGTAGGAGATGTGTAGGAGATGAGTAAGACATGAGTAAGAGTTGAGTAAGAGATGATGCCTATAGAATGCTTATTATCAGCATATTATAAATTGATAGAAAATTTACTAGACACACAAACGGCACTTAACCAGTTGGTTAAGTGCCGTTTTGCGCTTGTAAGTTATTGATTCTCATTTCGGGCTCCAAAGCCCGAAATTGCGCCTTTTTTGACCCGTCGTCATTTCTCACGAATCACATCGCCGTGGTCGCGGACAATCATGCGGAGCCACTCAGTACGGTAGGGAGGCTGCATAGGGAAGACGGCGTTGCCGGTGGCGGTGCGCTCGAACTTGCCTTCTTTCTCTTTCTTGATATTACCATCCATATACTTAACCAGCAAGTATTTGTCAAGTTTGTTCCACTCGTTCATCATCTTCATGGCGGCACGGTTGGAGAAGTCGTTGAGCTGGCTGGTGAGGGCCTCGCCGTCAAAGTTCTTGAAGCGTTGGTCGACCACCGCCACATCGCGAATGTAGCCACCCTCCAGTTCGTCTTGGACACGCTGGACGTCATGAATCATATCACTATAGCGAGTGTAGAGGAAGTTGGAGACGCGGTTGAAGAGCCAAAAAGCCGAGGTCTCGCTGTAGGTCAGCATATCACCGTTGCCCTGACGGAAGCACTCGGGAATCTCGGTGATGCCGCAGTACATGGGGCAGTAGACGGTGCTGTAGGTATCGTCAACGCCGAACCAAAGGATGCCGCCAACCTTCGAAGGCAGCCAGCTACGGCACTGGGCTACAAAGGAGAAGCCCGTCTGCTGAGTGGAGGTGGCACGCTCGTGGACATAGGTGTGGCCGTCGAGCTCAAAGCCCATGGGACGCCAGCGGTAAGGGCAGTTGAAGGGGCCGCCGCCGAGGTCCTTGCTCATGTCCATGGCGGTACCCTCGTAGTGGTCGCGCATGAGGTTCATGGCCTCGCGGACGTCGATTTTGTGGTCGGGCTGAATCCAGAGGGGCATACGCTCGGCGGTGGCATCGCCCATGACATATTTCTCATATTTCTGCATGCCTTTGGCCACACGGTTGAACATGGCATAGACACGGGCGTCGCAGCCGCGGAGACCGCTGAAGGTCAACGGGGCGTAGGTGTCGGCGAAGGAAAAGTCGGCATCACTACCTGTATACCAACCGCAAGCGCGGGCATAGGTGATGACATCAGCGCTGTAGACACACTCCACTTCGGGCTCGAAGAGGTAGTCGAGGTGGGCGCTGGAAATGACCTTGTGGAGCCCTTTACCCTTGGCCTTTTGGAACTTTTTGTCCTCCTGGGGGAACTGGGTGATACGGGCCTGGTTGGCATGGCCACAGACGTAGCCGTCGGGAATGCGGCGAGCCACCCACACGGCGCCGTCGGTGTATTTGTATTTCAGCTTCTTGGCGAGGTCAACCTTCACGGTGCCGGGGCGTTTGCCAATGAGCTCAAGGATCCACACCTCGTTGGGGTCGGCGATGGAGAAACTCTCACCCTCGCTGTGGTAGGGATACTGGGCCATGAAGCCGGCGAGCACCTGGATAGCCTCGCGGGCGTTGCGGGCACGCTGAAGAGTGAGGTAGATATAGCTGCCATAGTCGATACCGCCCTCAATCTCCTTGGCCAACTCCTCGCGGCCGCCATAGGTGGTCTCGCCGATGGCCAGTTGCCATTCGTTCATGTTACCCACCACGCTGTAGGTCTGCGCCACCTGGGGAATCGTGATGAGGGGGGTGCCGCTGTCCCAGTCGATGACCTGGAACATGGTGCCGGCGGGATAGGTGGCCGCCTTGCGGTAGTAGAGCTCGCCGTAGAGCGTGTGGCTGTCGGCGGCATAGGTAATCATGGTGCTGCCGTCCTTGGTGGCACCCTTGGTGAAGAGGAAATTGGTGCAGGCGTCGGCGGTGGAGGCCACAAGCATGGCGGCGCCCAGAAACCCTGCTGCAATGATACGGTTGAATTTCATATAGGTTTGATGTTTAATTATTAATTTATTTCTAACGTATGCGGGTTGGCCCGAGAAACAGAATGCAAAAATACGAAATAATTTCGACATGGTTATAACAAATGGATTTTTTTTCGTACTTTTGCATTCTATAATAATATGTATTATGGAGCAGCAACTGTTAATATACAATACGTTAAGTCGGCAGAAAGAACTCTTTAAGCCGATTACTGAGGGTCGTGTGGGCATGTATGTCTGCGGCCCCACCGTCTACGGCGACGGCCATCTGGGTCACGCCCGTCCCGCCATCACGTTCGACGTGGTGTTCCGCTACCTCCGCCATCTCGGCTACAAGGTGCGCTATGTGCGCAACATCACCGATGTAGGACATCTGGAGCACGATGCCGACGAGGGTGAGGACAAAATCGCCAAGAAGGCCCGCCTCGAGCAGCTCGAGCCCATGGAGGTGGCGCAATACTACACCAACCGCTACCATGCGGCAATGGAAAAACTCAACGTGCTGCCCCCCAGCATCGAACCTCACGCCTCCGGCCATATTATGGAGCAGATAGCCCTTGTGCAGAGCATCCTCGATGCCGGCTACGCCTACGTCTCCAACGGCAGCGTCTATTTCGACGTGCGAAAATATCAGGAGAACACTCATAAATATGGCCAACTCAGTGGCCGCGTCATCGACGAGATGCTTGCCACCACGCGCGAGCTCGACGGTCAGGACGAGAAGCGCTTCAGCGGCGACTTCGCCCTCTGGAAGAAGGCCGCTCCCGAGCATATCATGCGCTGGCCTTCGCCTTGGAGCGACGGCTTCCCGGGCTGGCACGCCGAGTGCACGGCCATGGGCGCCAAATACCTCGGCTCGCCCTTCGACATCCATGGTGGCGGCATGGACCTTGTGTTCCCCCACCACGAGAGCGAGATAGCGCAGTGCGTCGCCTCCACAGGTCACGCCCCCTGCCGCTACTGGATGCACAACAACATGATTACTATCAACGGCCAGAAGATGGGTAAGTCATTGGGTAACTTCATCACCCTCGACGAGTTCTTCACTGGCAGCCATAAGGACAAAGACGGCAAGGAGATGCTTGAGCAGCCCTACTCGCCGATGACCATCCGCTTCTTCATACTCCAGGCGCACTACCGCAGCACCGTGGACTTCAGCAACGAGGCTCTACAGGCCGCCGAGAAAGGTTTTTCTAAGCTCATGGAAGCTTATAAGGCGCTGTCGCGCCTCACCGGGAGTGCGTCCAACTCGGACGCAACGCAGACGAGCCGTCTGCGCTCCCTGTGCTACGATGCCATGAACGACGATTTCGCCACCCCGACGGTCATCAGCCACCTCTTCGAGGCCGCCAAGATCATCAACAGCGCCGCCGACGGCAAGCTGAAACTCAGCCAGGCCGACATCGACGAACTGAAGTGGGTCTTCGACACCTTCCTCTTCGAGGTGATGGGCATGAAGGACGAGGCCGCGAGCGACAACACCGCCCTCATCGACGGCCTGATGCACATCATCCTCGACATCCGCGCCACCGCCAAAGCCAACAAAGACTGGGCCACCAGCGACAAGATCCGCGACGCCCTCAAGGAGGCCGGCGTCACCGTCAAGGACGGCAAAGACGGAGCCACTTATAGTTTTTAGTTAAAAGATAAGAGTTTAGAGTTTTATGAAAAAAGCAGATTGGATACTCATTCTTTGCGTCATCGTTGTGCTGGCGCCCTTCTTCATCCCCGCCACGGGATTCTTCGCTTGGTTCTGTGAGGCTACCGCCTCACATCCCTACATCATGGCCTTCTTCAAGTTCGCTATCCTCGCCACCCTCGGCGAGATGCTGGCTCTCCGCATTCGCGAAGGCGTCTACAACAAGAAAGGCTTCGGTGTGGCTCCCCACATGATCGTGTGGGGTTTTCTCGGCATGGCCATCGCCATGTCAATGGTCATCTTCAAGGTCGGTGTCCCCGCCTTCCTCGAGACCGTTGGGGGTTGTGAGAAAGGCTCGCTGGCCACCATCTTCGCCGCTCCAGAACTCACCTGGGGTAAACTCGGTGTCGCCTTCGCCGTCAGTGTGCTGATGAACAGCATCTTCGCTCCCGTGATGATGACCTTCCACAAATGCACCGACATCCATATCACCGACAACGGCGGCACCGTTGCAGGTCTCTTCCGCCCGATGAAGATGCGCGAGATTATGAGTAAGAAGGTTAACTGGGACATCCAGTGGAACCTGGTCATCAAGAAGACCATCCCCCTCTTCTGGTTCCCGATGCACACCATCACCTTCATCCTGCCCCCCACCTTCCAGGTGCTCTTCGCCGCCCTCCTGGGTGTCGCCCTGGGACTTATTTTGGCTCTTGCCGGAGGAAGCAAGAAATGAAGAAAGTTTTTGTATTCCTAGTCCTACTAGTTCAACTAGTTCAACTAGAGGCGCAGAGCCCCTTCTCCCTCGACTTTCACGGCTTTGTTAACCCCCACTACTATGCCGACAGCCGCAGCGTGGTGGGTGGCCGCGACTATATGATGCTTTTCTTCCCCGACAGCATCTGCCGTGATGCACAAGGCAATGACATCAACGACGGTTGGCAAGCAAACATGCTGGCCATCACCGCCCGACTTGGACTCCACATCAAGGGTCCCGACATGCTGGGTGCCAAAACCAGTGCTTATATCGAGGGCGACTTCACCGGCAGCACTAACGCCACCATCAACGACCTACGACTGCGCCATGCCTATATCACCCTCGACTGGAGTAACCATAAGCTCGTCGCCGGCCAGTATTGGTACGCCATGGTCATACATGAAATTATGCCCATGACCAACCCACTCAATATGGGATCACCCTTTCATTGCTATGCCCGCCAGCCGCAGGTGCGTTATGAGTACCACCTCAATGGTCTCGAAGCCATGGCCGTGGCACAGTGGCAGCTCGACAATATGAGCCAGGGTATTCTTAACGGCCAGGCAGTCACGAAACCTTCCGAACCTATGTTCGCCCGCCGCTCGTTGCTGCCCGAGTTGACCGCCCAGTTGCGTTACCGCAGCGACAATCTCTTCGTCGGCGTGGCCACCAACCTCAAGACCATCCAACCCGAAGTGACTACCCAAATTATTTCCTCCCCAGAATACACCACTCATGCCGCCAACACTGGCCTCCACTCGTCCTTTTCTTGGAGCCTCTTTGGTAGCCTGAAAGTCGGCGAGGTAACCTTCAAGGCACAGACCCTGCTGAACAACAGCCTCTACGAGGGCTGTTCCCTCGGCGGTTACTTGATGCTGGCCGACAGCACCTTCGAAGACTGGCACTTCAACACCGTGTGGCTTGACATTGAGTGCAACACCGGCCACTGGCGTCCTGGTATCTTCATGGGTTTTGCCCAAAATCTCGACTACGGCAACACCAACTTCGTCCACTGCTTCGGCCGTGGCCACAATATCGAGTACCTCTGGCGCCTCCAGCCCCGTCTCACCTACACCAGTGGCAATGGTCTTTCCTTCACTGGCGAAGCCGAATACACCTATGCGGGTTACAAAGACCCCGTAGGCAACCTGCGCCTCTCCCTTAGCATGACCTATGCTTTCTAACGAACTAAAACTATATTAATTCATGAAAAAAGCGGCTCATTTCCTTGCTGTCGCAAGTTTAATTCTTACCATTCATCCTTCACTCTTTACCTCTGCTTCGGCACAAAAGTCAAACTGGTCGTTCTTTCTGGGAGGAAGCTATGCCATAGGAGACTTCGGCGATGTGGACATTAAAAACAACGACTGGGCGTTCGTCTCTCCCAATAGCACCAAGGGAGGTGCTGGCCTGGGCTTTGATCTCGGTATCTCCTATCTCAAGCCATTAGGCAATGGTAAAACCTCACTCCTCCTAAGTGTTGATTTCCTCTACTCCTTTGTCAATACCTCTGTCAGGAA
>LXOW01200149.1_pt1 | contig 86968 bp, 77 predicted proteins | sample 1368591 | NCBI WGS metagenome assembly LXOW01 (sample SAMN04884650, study PRJNA319009) | bovine gut metagenome | isolation source: Cow rumen | host: Bos taurus | place: Italy: Legnaro (PD) | collected 2014-07-09
GCAACTGCAGAAACAGGCATGTTCCTGGATAACAGTCCTTTAATCCATTCAGCTGCCCGTATGGTTATTCTGGCATTCGGAACTTTTGCGGGAATAGGTTCCATAAAATGATGTCCGCATTCTCTGCATTTATAACCATGGTAGTAAAAAACAAGACTTTGCCTGTGTTTTGGAAGAAACGGAAAATCCTTAATTTCCGTGGAATGTCTGGCATGAACATACACGTTCATTTTCCCGCAAAAAGGACATCTCATGTCCGACGTTTGGCGATTGCTTTCGAATGAATAAACGGATTTTAAGGTTTTGGGATCGAAGCTGTGTGAAACAGGAGTAAATGGTTGGCAAACTGAGTTTATCTGTGTATCATACGTCTGAAGGGGCATAAAGTATCTCTATTTGTTTTAGTTTGGTCACTTAATACTAGAATACTTTTGCCCCTTCTTCAATATCTACATTCCCAACAATTCCGAGAAGAACCAAATTTTTTGACCATTGGAATGATCAATTATATACATCATGAAATTCTCCAATCCTGTTATTGTTAAATTTTCATGTATGAACGTCCTGCCAATGTTAAGTCTATTATTTATTTAACATAACTGGATTAATATCTGTTTTAATTTTTGTAATTGTGAGCTGTATATATATAATATTTATTTTTATAATTACATTACGATGCATTCAGCATGCTGCAGGATTAAAAGCTACTCCACAAAGAAAAGACGGTTTGCTTTTCTTTCCGGGGCGGGAGGCAGTTCTCCGTCAATATATCCAACAGCACAGTGACCTATCCCGACATACTCTTCAGACACTCCGAGCTCCTTTAAGAGAGCTCTGAATTCAGGCATTTCAAATTCTTCTCTGGCTCTGTGAATCCAGCAGCTGCCAAGTCCCAGAGAGTGAGCGGCCAGCATCATGTTGCCCATGACCAGACTGCCGTCATACACGTGATTGGCATTTTCCTTAAGTCCCAGAACTATCAGCACGGCCGGAGCCCCGTAAAACGGATCGAAATCCTCTTTCCATCCTCCGATACTGCAGTTGACAGAAGACAGTCTGTCGCGGAGGTTCTTCTCCGTGACAGCCACAATAACCGTTGCCTGCTTTCCTCTCGAACTTGCGGCATAAAGACCGGCCTCGGCAATCTGAGACACAAGATCATGAGGCACAGGATCGCTTTTGAAACTACGGATACTTCTTCTTTCTTTTATGGCTTTAATGATTTCGTTCACTTTATTATCCTTTAATAACATCAGTTTCCAAATTAAAAAAAAAGTAACGGGATACGTTACGGACAGTACTGAGTTCTTTAAAAAGAACTCTGAAGTACTTGATTGGTATCTTGGCAGGTTACATAATCGGTCACCACCGATCAAGTTATTGTTTGAGTTTATATTTTTGATTTCTGCTTTCAGGTTTATCCGGTACTGTCATTTCTACAACAAATCCCTGGCTGTTCACTGATGTCAGCCGGCCAATTTGTTATTTTGTCCGTCATATGAAACGAGGAAGACACTTAACTCTTAGCACGATAAAATTATTATAATTAGATTCTAACAACTTTTTTCAGGTCGCCTGCAGAATCAAACGGCACAATTGTAAAGTCCGCATTTATAACATTGAAGCCGTCTTCTTCCCGGGAGGATTGTCCGGACCGTCGGTAAACATTATACCATCGATACAGTACGGTACGGATGCTTCTCCATCAATTATCTTACAGTGGTTACACAACGTTAAGGAAAATCTTTTAATTGCATGAGATACACGGTAAACGAAAAATTTATTTACGAAACCAATAATTTTACATATTTACACCCGGGGCCTTATACAATGGCGATAACTGATCTTTAACAGCTAATGATATTTTTTCAATATTAAGTATACTAATCATTCCATTACTTTTCATGCCTTTGTAATAGACTTTGTTGGCCTTTCTATATAAACGCTGTAATTTGTCATAACCATTGCTACCCGTTATTTTTTCATTTTTATTTAATTTCAAAAATGACATAATATTGTCAGAATCATATAAAAACCAATCCTCAATTGATTTTTGAGCTCTAACTAAAATCACAGAATGCGCACCAGCAGAGAGCAAATCTTTTTTGACATCGTTCCAGATCACGGGTGGTTTTTGTTCTAATTCGAATACGTCGGTATCACTGCATAGTACTACGGTATATTCACAACTCTTTCCGTGCTTACGAATTATTTCCTTTTCAAATTTTCTTCGTGCAATATTCTTAAATCCACCGACTCCACAGACATTCCTGCATTCTATTTTCGTATCAAATTTTTTGTTTTCAAGCTTATCTCTGGCAAAAGTAATTACAGCCTTAAGAATTCCATTTCTGTTTCACCTTCAACAAACAGTACAAGGCATTTATTCTTCACAGCCAAACTCCAAATAATCTTTTATGCAACCATCGGTATCAGAAAGAAGTGAGAACAAGTAATCTCCCATACTCATATTAAATTGGCTTGCATCTTTTTTAAGCATCTTTTGACCACTGCTCTTAAAAGAAAAGAATTCAGCCACCCCGGGTGTTTTATTCATACCAACATGTATCCAGGCAGGATCTAAATAGCTAACGATATAAGGTGAATGACTGGTAATAATAACTTTACATTCATCCAGCAATTGATAAATAATTCTAATGTATGCTTGAAAAAGTCCTGGATGAACAGAATTTTCAGGTTCCTCAATGGCTATCAGAGACACATTGCTTAAGCTGGAGACTATTATTTTCGTGAGAATCATAAATACTCTCTTTGCACCATCAGACATGGACGCAAAATTTATTGAACCTGATAAATTACAATCCTTAACCAACAAAACATAAATAAATTTAGAAAAAACAAAAGGAACATCATCTGGAATTGGTTTATCCATCGTTCCATCTATGGGAATTTGCTTAACGATTACATCATCAATATCCGGAAACAATTGAGTATAGACATCTTTAAGCAGATTAAATTTGCTTGAATATTTAGTTTTTAGATTATAAATAATGCGTGGCAGATTTTCTGCATTTATCATCTCATTTTCCAGCCCCTTCCTTATGATAGGATCAGGCTGATAAAAAGCTTTTGCGTCAAGATTATTTTCCATATAAATCTTCATGTTATTTAGTTTTCTTATAATCTCGAAATAATATAAATCATCAAAAGCTTTTAACTTATTAGCAACGAGCTCAGTTGGTTCCACATTGATTTTTGATGCGCATCTGCCTGTTTCAGAACTTCTGTATAACGCGCCAATATCCGAACGACTGATAAGTTGTGTAAATTTCTGACCTTTACTATTCAATTTAACTTTCAGATACTCGCCAACAATTTTGGGTTCTTTGTCGACAGAATCTTTCCAATTAAATTCAAATCCATACTTAACAAGATACTCCTGAGAATCAATTTCAGTTGAAATTTCCATCTCATATTTAAAGTTACGCCCCAGCATAGCCGAATTCATGGGAACAAGACTTGAATTCGCCATCATGAGCTGCTTTTCTTCTACGCTTGATTTAATAAAACTTATCCCAAAGTCAATTGCGGATAAAACATTAGACTTTCCAAAATTATTAAGCGCAACAAGCGCAGTAATGTTATTAAATCTAATTTTTATATTCGACAGATTCTTAAATCCGTCGATTTCAACTGCTTGAATTTTCATATAAACCAATCCTTACATCAGACATATCCATATAATATATTACCATTTTGAATAACGAAACAGAACTTTGCTTTTATATATTTAAAATGATTAACACATACACATTAGTTATATCATACGCAAATTTTTTTATCATTTTTGGACAAAACTAAAATTTATCATTCACTCTGAACTTTCTCACTTCAGACAGTCTGATGAAAATATAACAGCAAGGAACAGGTTCTAATGCATACCTGACCGGATTTCATCAGGAACATTCCTTTTGATGAATATCTTAAAAACAGAAAACCCCCGAAGTTTTGTTCAACTTTCGGGGGGCACTCTACTGCGAGGGTTTTTTGTATCTGAAATGTTTTCCCTTTAAAACATAAGGGAAAACCGGATTACCTTCTTTCAGAAAAATCAGTTCTTTGATTCAAGAAGATATCTGTATACCAGACCGCCGAGAACACCGCCGATGACTGGGAATACAATGAAGAACCATACCTGCTCAAGAGCCCATGGTTCGGCAAAAAGAGCAACGGCAATACTTCTTGCAGGATTTACTGAAGTGTTGGTTACTGGAATTGAAATCAGGTGAATCAGAGTAAGACCCAAACCGATGGCGACTGGAGCAAAACCTACAGGAGCTCTCTTGTCGGTAGCACCGTGGATGATGATAAGGAAGAAGGCGGTTAACAGAACTTCTGTAACGGCACAGGCAAGGAAGCTGTAGTGTTCAGGAGAATGTTCACCGTAGCCGTTTGAAGCGAAACCGCCTACAACGGCACCGTCAACGCCCTTGAAAATCAGATAGAGACATGCAGCTGCAGCAATACCGCCCAGCACCTGAGAAACAATGTACTGAACAGCCTGACCGAACTTGAAACGACCGTCCGCAACCAGACCGAGAGTAACTGCAGGGTTGAAATGACCGCCGCTGATGTGACCTACGGCATAGGCCATGGTCAGAACGGTTAAACCGAAGGCAAGAGAAACACCGACGTAACCTACGCCGACCTTTTCAAGACCACATGCAAACAAAGCGGTACCGCATCCGCCGAATACCAGCCAGAAAGTACCGAAAAATTCAGCAAAATATTTTTTCATAATCATTTTCCTTATAAATTTTTTTTGTAATAAGGATTGTATTTAAAAAAAACATTTGTGAGACAATTCAGTACTTCAGAATGAACAAAAAAGTGACAACAATCAAATTTTAAACTTAAAAGCCCTTACAAACATACATGTAAGAGCTTTTTGTTGGACAACGTGTTTTACACACTAACTTTTAACGACGATGCATTCCTCCGCCGCCATGGCCGCCGGGTCCCGGATTAAAGCCGGAACCGCCCGGATGATGACCTCCGGGACCATGGTTACCGCCGGGGCCGCCCGGATGATGACCTCCTGGACCGTGGTTACCGCCTGGGCCGCCCGGATGATGACCTCCTGGACCGTGGTTACCGCCGGGATGATGTCCCCCCGGACCGTGGTTACCACCGGGATGATGTCCCCCCGGACCGTGGTTACCGCCAGGACCGCCCGGATGATGCCCACCGGGAGCGCCCGGATGGTGTCCCGGTCTTTCATGCAGGCCGGGGCCGTGATGATGAGGCGGAGGAGGAGGCGGAGCTATATATACGGGAGGATTAGGCACATAAACATCATGATAGATGACCGTATTACCCGGAGTATAATAACTTTCCTCATAATATACCGTTTCAGATGTTTCATAGCCATAGCCGTATCCGTCATCGACAAGTACACATCCTGTGGCCAGAAGCACTGACAGAGTAGCTGAAGCAACAGACAGTATTTTCATTTTCGCCTCCGTTTTCTGCTAACCGATGATACCAATACCCTGTTCGGCGTTATCTTCTTGAAACATGGTTACCATTATGATTATGATTATGATTATGATTATGGTTATCATTATGGTGATGGTCAGGATGATGCGGATGATCAGGGTGATCCGGATGATGCGGATGGTCCGGATGATCCGGGTGATGGTGGTGATGAATCTCATTACCGTAATCATCGTAATAGTAGTCAGGTGAAACCACGCATCCTGAAAGTGACAGACAGAGCACTGCAGCCACTGCCATGAGAGATACACTTAAACTTTTCATAATATTAATCCTCTTTTATTTTTTTAATCTGCTTATCTGTAGCTAAGACGGTTCTGTTAAACATACAGGTCATAAAGGATGATGACCGGATGTCCGTCTGCACTCCGATTCAGTACCCTCCTCTGTTAAGGAGGTCAGATATGCTGAATCTGATGGGCGTACCCATTAAAAACGCCGGTCAGCTTATCTCTACTTATTATTGTACTCAAAGAACACATATGTTTGTGTTTCAATTTGTTACAAATTGTAAGTATTTATATGCCGAATGGTGACAAAAAGCCGAAAAAACCAGGATTCATCACAAAATTCACCTCATTCAGTATGCATTCTGACTGCTTTTATCATGAAAATCTCCGTAAAAAACACAGACCGGCGGCATTTTTTAGTACGTTATCCATTATTTATAGCGAAAAAACACTGCTCATTATAAAATACGGCTATTAATACGTAATTCATGATTATCACAGTTAAGAGCAGCAGAAACATGACTTCACAGCTTATTCTTCACGAAGGTAGAGAAAAATCTCTTAAAAGACGCCATCCATGGATTTTTTCCAAAGCGGTAAAGGAAATCAGAAACGCCCCGCAGAACGGTGCAGACATTGAAATTCTGTCATCTGACGGCACCTATCTCGCCACGGGTTCATATTCACCAAACTCACAGATAAGAGCCCGCGTGTGGACCTTTGACAGAGAACAGTCCGTAGACCACTCCTTCTTTGTTGCAAGAATCTCTGAAGCCGCAAAGGCGAGAGAGCTCATGCTGAAGGAAACCGGAATGTCCGCCTGCAGACTGGTTGACGCGGAATCCGACGGTCTTCCTGGACTTATTATCGACCGCTACAACAGCTTTCTGGTTCTTGAAGTACTGAGTGCCGGTGCTGAATATCATCTTAAGGATATCGTCAGTGCCCTGAGAGAACTCTATCCGGAATACAGCATATACGAAAGATCCGACGTTGACGTCAGATCAAAGGAAGGTCTGGAACCGCGCAAGGGCGTCATCCACGGCGAAGAGCCGCCTGAAGAGCTAGCCATTACCGAAAACGGCGGCATGCAGATTCTGGTGAACATTCCTGAAGGTCACAAAACAGGCTACTATCTTGACCAGCGTGACAACCGTGCGGCCCTGGCCAAATACTGCTGCGGCAAATCAGTTCTCAACTGCTTCTCATACACCGGCGGTTTTTCCTTATACGCCTTAAAGGGCAGAGCCAGAAGCGTAGCCAATGTGGATGTATCCCAGAGAGCACTGGACATAGCCAAAAAGAATATCGTACTCAATCATCTTGATCCGGGCAGAGTAAAATTCATCCGTGAAGACGTATTCAGTTTTCTGCGCAAGGAAAAGAAGCTCGGACACACCTACGACGTGATTGTTCTCGATCCGCCCAAGTTTGCCGAAAGCAGGTCGCAGCTTGAAAAGGCGTGCCGCGGCTACAAGGACATCAACATGATTGCCGCCTCAATTCTGAATCCGGGCGGATATCTGATGACCTACTCCTGCTCCGGTCACATGTCTCCGGATCTGTTCCAGAAAGTCGTGGCTGACGCCCTTCTGGATGCAGGACGGGAAGGACAGATTGTGGAATTTCTGACTCAGGCAAGCGACCATCCGGTTGCCCTGCCTTATCCGGAAGCTCTCTACCTTAAAGGACTGGTGGTAAGAGTCAGATAGCACCTCACACACGGCCGGAAATGATTTTCGGCTGTTTATTCAGATAACAGTAACATCAGGAGGATCAGATGTTAACCTACATTACCATTCCGGTTGGAGCCTTTCAGGAAAACTGCCGATTCCTTATAAATCAGGAAAACGGCAGCACCGTGATCTGCGATCCCGGTGATAACGCCAGAGAACTCTACCGGCTTACTGAGAAGTATCATCTTAAGGTTAAGGCGATTATTCTGACACACGGTCACCTGGATCACTGCGGCGGGGCCATGGAACTTGCCCGGCTCCTTAATGTGGAAATCCTCGGACCTCACAGGGATGATGAATACTGGCTGCACAATCTGGACATGCAGGCTTCAATGTTCGGACTTGAAAGCCGCCCTCCTCTTACTCCTCACCGTTATCTGGAAGACGGAGAAGTACTGGATATTCCGGATATCGGAGAAAAGATTCTGGTGCTTCACTGCCCGGGACATACTCCGGGACAGGTATGTTTCTACTTTAAGGAAAGCGGTATTCTGCTCTCCGGTGACGTGCTTTTTGCAGGTTCAGTAGGCAGATCGGATTTTCCTAAGGGAGATCCTGAACAGTTAATCAGTTCAATAAGGAACAAGCTGATGATCCTTCCTGACGAAACCAGGGTTCTTCCCGGCCACGGCGGAGAATCAACCATCGGTGAGGAAAAGAGGGAAAATCCGTACATAAACGGATATTTCGGCTAAGGCCTTATTTACATATGCCGTCTGATGCATGAAGAAAGACCGGATGCTCTCTGAAGGTTCATATTCCTGAAAACCGGAGATGCTTTTTCCTGAGCCGACAGTTTTTCTTCAGGTTCCGGTATCAGGCGGATGAAAAGACATCAGGACAGCAGAAGAACAGACTGTCTTCAGAAATACACAGCATTACAGACCTGTTAATCATGAGCCTGCAATGCGCCGGTGAAAAACAGTACGTTTAAAAACGGGATAACCAGCATGAAAACAAACACTGACAGATTATTTTTACCCTCTCTTATTCTTATCGGGACTCTGGTATACGGCATGTCCCCCTCTGATGCAACCGCCGGAGAATTCTCCGCTGAACAGATGAGGAAAATGGGAATATTCCTTTCAAATTTCACCGAATGCAACTACACAACCATATCCAGACGGGAATTTATAGATAAACCTGATGAAATGGTGAATTTCGCTCTGTGCCACAACTGGATCAATAACTTCAGAAGCTTTACGCTGAAAAATTCATGCGGAAAGGAAAAAACAGACGGAAACTACTTTGCGCATCTTGATCCGAAAAACGTTGAAAAGACGGTAAAAAAATATCTCGATTATGATTTCAGCGCTCATCAGGGGCACGGCGACTATATTGTCTATGACGGATACACTTACTGTATTCCGGCAGCTGACGGAGAGCAGCATCCTGCCGTTAAGGTTGTCAGCGCAGACAGACAGGAGGACGGCACCATACTGGTAAAAGGCTCATCGTATTATCCTGACAGTGAAGAGGATGCAGATGACAACATCAATGTGAAAGCTGTCATTAAACCGTATGTATGGAACGGGAAGAACACCTGGTCTCTGGTATCCATGAATATGGAACCAAAGGCTTTTCCGGACTGATTAAAGTGATTTTCTGAAAAAACTGCAATCATTTTTCGATGATTAATGCCGTACAGTCTTAAACAGAACCGGGTTCAGCAAAATGTTTGGACCCGGTTTTTATCTGTTAAGCGCTGACGGTACCGACGAGACGATAATCGCCATCCAGAATATTGAGTGACTCAGGTACCGCTATGCCGAGGGCTCTTGCCGGAGCCACCGCAGCCGCAAAAACCGCATCGTCAACGGAAAAACCTGCATGAAGAATCAGGTTTCTGACGCCTTCTGCCATGGTAAGACGGGAACCGCCCAGAGTACCGCCGGCATCTATGCAGCCTTTTTCAGGATCGTTGAATATCTTTTTTTCCGCGAAAATGAATTCCTTAAAGACATGAGGATCAGTTCCGGCGGCTGCAAGGCAGTCCGTTACCAGCACAAATCTTTCCCCCAGCATTTTATGAGCCAGCCTTACGAGACCGTAATGAACATGGATGCCGTCACCGATAACGCCGCAGTATACGGAATCTGAATTCAGAATAGCCTCGGCGGCCTTCGGGGTTCGGCCGTTACCCGCCATGGTCATGGCATTGTAGAGATGAGTTCCCAGAGTGGCGCCGTTTGCGATAAAACGGCAGGCGGTGTCATAATCTGCGGAAGTATGACCTAAAGACACCTTTATGCCCGCAGACGTCAGCAGGCGAAGATTATCCTCCGTTATGGCTTCAGGATCCAGAGTCACGTAGGCAACGGCATCGGCATGGGAAAGCAGAAGTTCGAGATCCCTTCCTTCAAGCTTTCTGATGTAAGACTCGTTATGAATCCCCTTTTTGGCCATGCTGATAAAAGGACCTTCTATATGAAGTCCGGGAACTGCCCCGGGATGACTGCGCATAAAGGCGGAAGTTTCCTCCAGAGAGCTTTTTAAACGTTCATAAGGAGATGTAATCAGGGTCGGCACGAACACCGCGCATCCGGAATCCTTAAGAGACCTGCTGATGTGTTCAAGCTTTTCCGCGGTAACACCGACGTCATGGTCCAGTGATATGCCGCCGTATCCGTTAACCTGAAGATCAATGAATGACGGACACACATAATAAGTATTTTCTGAACTGCGGTACTTATCAAGTTCAGATGAAGAACTGTCATTACAGTGAATAAACTTAAGCATTTTTAACCTTAATTCGGTTCAACGGCTCCGCCGGAAACGCAGAGCCTGGTAATACGCATAAAATCAAAAAACCGGCTTTTCCGTTCCGGCTTCATACAAAAGGTCAGATGCCGTCACGACATCTGACCCTGATAATTTCTGATTAATCCACCGTCTTCGGTTCAGGATTCTCAGTAGATTCAACTATATCATCACTGTGACTGGTTGAAGGCGGAATCTCGAGCTGCTCCTCTTCGGTAAATTCCATCGGTACCACCGGTTCGGATTCAATTTCAATAACCATGCTGGTAGGCTGATATTCTTCCTTTTCCGGAACACTCTCAGGAACCGCTTCAGGAGCTTCCGGTTTCGGAGCGTCGACTTCAGTCTGTGCTGCCGAAGCCTCTTCCGCACCGGCCTTCCCCATCACAAGAACGGAGCTCTTTCTGGCTTCGATTTCTTCCTGAATGGCCTTTTCCTTTTCTTCCCGGGCAATACGCTCGCCGATTTCCTGTTCGCGCTGTTCTGAAGCCTCCAGGAAGCTCTTTAAGGCAGAACGCAGCTTAACCTTCAGTTCCTGAATCTTTCTTACCAGAGGATTATCAATAATCATCCTGCCGTAAACTGAAGCTTCAATTTTCTCGCGAAGAGCTCTGTTGCTTCTAATCTTCGGAACAATCAGCACTCCGTACACGCCTGTCGCACCAAGAATCCCGAGAACCCACCACAGCCATGAACTGCCGCTTTCCTCCTTTTCACGGTTCAGCTGCTGTTCGCGTTCCTCACGGGCTTCAGCCGCGCCTGAAATCTGGATTGACTGCATCTGGGCAATGTTGTCGAGTTTTGATGACAGACCTTCAAACTGTTCCTCCAGACGGGAAATCTTTTCAGTCTGACGAATCTTTTCGTCAAGAAGCGCCTGATTCACGTTCTGGGCTTCGGCAAGTTCCTTTCTCACCTTTTCAAGCTCGGCGGAACCTGCACCGTCGCCGCTCTGATTTCTTACGGTGTGACCGGTGGAATCACGGGCATAGAGATCCCTGCCGTTGAAAACAATATTGGCACCGGACACCCTGCCGCCTGATGAAGATTCTGAGGCCGCCTTATCGTCATTTTCTTTGTTCTGCTTGAGAACAATTACCCTCTTGCCCTGCTCATTAAGAACAACCTTCTCTTCTTCCTTTTTAGGTTTGGCTTCTTCAGGATCCTGGATCATGAAATCATCACTGCCCAGATCCGCTTCGGTGTTTTCCATTTCCCATTCTTCACGGGCTTTTCTTTCAGCCGCCAGACGGGCTTCTTCAATTTCCCTGGCCTTCTTCTGTTCAGCCTCTTCCTTTTTGCGCTTTACGGCTTCGAGACAGGCAGTGTAATCATCCTGCTGTTTCTTTTCCAGCTGATCTCTTTTGGCCTTGTCTGATTTCTGTCTGGTTATTCTTGCTTCTTCCTCTTCCCACGGAAGTTTCAGAGGAGGAAGTGTGTATTCCTGCATCTTTCCTGAGGAAATACGGGACATGATGTCCCTGCCTACGCTGTCGGATTCGAGAGCGATACGCTCAACGGAAGGAATATCGAGCCTGCCGCCCACCTGAATATTACCTTTGTTGAAGGACTTCGGATTGGCACGCATAATGGCGGCGAGAAGCTGATTTGAGGTAACTGAAGCCCCCTGAGGCATCAGAGAGGTCACCAGTCTGCCTACGGTATCGCCTTTGACAATAGTATAGGTTGAAGATACGGCAGTCAGATCAATTCGCTGAATCTTCGGAGTATCAACGGTAACGTCAGGCAGAGGTTCAGGCTTTGAACAGCCGAGCCCCAGATCCCTGCTTTCTGATGATGATTCGCTGCCGGAAGTCTCCTGCTTTGCCGGAGTCTTTGCGGTTACTGACGTTCCTGCATCAGTTTCCCATTCATCGTCACCGCCGGATGTCTGAACACCGGTTCCCTGAGCAGTCTGCTTTGCAGTGTTCTTCTCTGAAGAACTGTTTTCTTTGTATGTGGAAGAACCGATAACAATCGAGTCATCATTACTTTTATCCTGCTGTGCTGACGGAGTATGGATTATCTCTACTTCATAGTTAACCACGTTATCCATCATGCTGTCATCAAATGCAAAAACAGCAGAACCGGTTGCACCTGCAACCAGACATACGGAAAATAAAACCTGCTTAATATACATCTGGGGTCCCTATATCCTTGAACCGTACAAGCCTATGAATAAAATCCACTCTTAACTTATCCTTGCATGCACCGGACAGGAATATAAAAATGTTCATTATTATTCTTCTAAATTCCGCAGGCCACAGACCTGCACACTAGCCTGAAATATACCATTAATCAGTGTTTTTTTATATTTATCGCTCCTTTTATGTGTCAAATATGAAACTTTACTCTCTAAATTTAAGTATATTGACGTTTTATTGAACAGCATAACAGTCATTCATCAGGTTCCTGACATATATGTAAACTGCCTGATTTCAGTCTTCGGCTCTTTGAATGAATCAGAAAAAAACTCACAGACCGTAATACTTCCGCCGCAAATTTCACATAAAAAAGACCTCTGCAGAAGCAGAGGCCATACGGACACGTCTTTATCAGACCGTCATGAATTTATTTAGCCTGCAGGTAGGCTCTTCTCTCATCCAGAACCTTCTGAAGCTTCTGATTGTACTGAGACTCAAGTTCCTGACGTTCCTTTTCGGAGAGTTCTCCAGAAGGATTGAGTTTAGGAAGACGATCGACACTTATGACACCTTCACCTCTCATCAAAATGTCGAAATAGGTGCTGTCTTTTTCAAGAGCCATCTGTTCCTTTGTCGGGATAACCAGAGTCATTCCCTAGAACGGATATACCGGAGCCTTGTTACTGAACATCTTTGAGTTGCGTCTGTAAATGGCCACGGCAGCCTGATACTTGGAAATACCGGCTATTCTTGAAGCTGATTTGCTGCCGATATACTCAAGTCCCATACCGCTCTTAACCTTCAGAACTCCGTCAGATGCCCTCATATCCACCGCTTTTCTGTTTCCGGAAACAGAAAACTTTGCAGGCAGAGGGAAGAGCTTATCAAGTTCTTCAGAATAAAGATCCGCTTCAGTAATTTCCTTAACCTTTTCGGCTTCAGCCTTTACCTTGGCCTCGGCTTCCTGTTTAGCCTTTTCGGCTTCTGCCTTTGCTTTGGCTTCAGCTTCCAGTTTGGCCTTTTCAGCTTCTGCCTTAGCCTTGGCTTCAGCTTCTAATTTAGCCTTTTCAGCTTCTGCCTTTGCCTTGGCTTCGGCTTCTAATTTAGCCTTTTCGGCATCTGCCTTTGCTTTGGCTTCAGCTTCCTGTTTTGCCTTTTCGGCATCTGCCTTTGCTTTGGCTTCAGCTTCTAATTTAGCCTTTTCAGCTTCTGCCTTTGCCTTGGCTTCGGCTTCCAGTTTTGCCTTTTCAGCTTCTGCCTTTGCCTTGGCCTCGGCTTCCTGTTTTGCCTTTTCGGCTTCTGCCTTTGCCTTGGCTTCAGCTTCTAATTTAGCCTTTTCGGCTTCTGCCTTTGCCTTGGCTTCAGCTTCCTGTTTTGCTTTTTCAGCTTCTGCCTTTGCTTTGGCTTCAGCTTCTAATTTTGCCTTTTCAGCTTCTGCCTTTGCCTTGGCTTCGGCTTCCTGTTTGGCCTTTTCGGCTTCTGCCTTTGCTTTGGCTTCAGCTTCCTGTTTTGCCTTTTCAGCTTCTGCCTTTGCTTTGGCTTCGGCTTCTAATTTGGCCTTTTCGGCATCGGCCTTTGCTTTGGCTTCGGCTTCCTGTTTTGCTTTTTCAGCTTCTGCCTTTGCCTTGGCTTCAGCTTCCTGTTTTGCCTTTTCGGCTTCTGCCTTTGCCTTGGCTTCAGCTTCCTGTTTTGCCTTTTCAGCTTCTGCCTTTGCTTTGGCTTCAGCTTCTAATTTAGCCTTTTCAGCTTCGGCCTTTGCCTTGGCTTCAGCTTCCTGTTTTGCCTTTTCAGCTTCTGCCTTTGCTTTGACTTCGGCTTCTAATTTGGCCTTTTCGGCATCGGCCTTTGCTTTGGCTTCAGCTTCCTGTTTTGCCTTTTCAGCTTCTGCCTTTGCTTGGGCTTCAGCTTCCTGTTCAGCTTCACTCACAGCTTCAGCAGCCTCGGCAAGACGCTTCTGTTCCTCTTCAGCCAGTTTAGCCCGCTCAATTTCAGCCTGCTTATCCTCAATGGCTTTCACGTTTTCATCAGCCTTTTTGATAATGCGTGATGAAACGTTCTTTTCGGGATCCTTAACCGACTGGGTCACGTCCAGCGTCTGAACCTTCTTTCTGCCGGTCTGAACACTGACGTTACTGAGATGCTTTTCCGCATCATCAATAACGGCAGAAGAATTCTTCTTTTTCTGGAGATTTTCGGAAGTATCAACAGTTTCCAGAACGATAGGCCTGGTATCTTCAGCCTTAACCGCCTGTTCGGCCGGCTTTTCTTCAGCCGGCACAGTAGTCTCAGGTGCTTTTTCCGGAACAGCGTTATTCACCTCGGCTGCAACCGTCTGAACCGTCTCTTCCTCTTCCTCATGTTCAATGGTAACCGTTGCGGTTCCGGCTCTTGCAATCTCAATCGCGTCGTTCTCAACTGAATTTCTGTTGGAGTAACGCGACGTACTTATGGTAATCATGCCGTCAGCTGTATCAGCTGTATCATCCGAAGCACCAGTGCTGTATTTCATGCTGCCGGCAAGTTCAACGTCATCCGAAAACTCGACTGAAAAATGATCCATGCGTTTCTTTTTAACGGAAGCCTTTGGTGCTGCGACAGCTGTTTCCGGAACATTATTACCGAGCTCCGCAACGGTGGCGCTTTCGGCGACAACCGCCTGTTCTGCAGAAACTGCGGACTGATTTTCCGTCTCGGAGGCATAGGCCTGTGCAAATATGGCCAGAATAATGGCCATCACCGATATCTGTCTGTAATTGCTCATAAGACGACTCCTTTTGGTCTGCGTCCATTCCGCACCGGTGACTGACAGTCACCGGAAAATTAAACATTTAACGTTTTTCATCTGCGTAATAAATATGTCGGATATTTCATCATCGCATTCTGAAAAATTCCGGTTCCGTTATTTATTCTCAAATATCAGGGATTTCGGGAAAACAATCATAAGAAAAAATCCCGCCCTTTTTATAATCAGTGTCTGCTTTACTTTTTGGTACCTGCATCAGACTTTTTATCAGCAGGATCCTTAGCCTTAACTTCTGATTCAGGACGTTTAGGTTTCGGCTGAGAAATGCATTTAACCGACTTTCTCAGTTCTGCAAGTTCCGCTTCACCTTTTTTGCGTTCCTCATCAGAGAGTTTTTTATTTACTTTTTCAAAAAATTCACTGGAGCCGTATTCATTTTCAAAGATTGTTCCCCTGGCGCATTCCAGAGCTCTGCCGGCCCAGGCATATGCCTTTGAATCATCCAGAATACCGAATCTTGAGGTATCATATGATACGGCATATTCCCCCATTGCCAGAATGTCACCGCTGTATGCCAGCTGCTTCAGGAAAGGTTCAGCTCTTGCAAACTCCTCTGCATTCCTTGCCTTCATGTAATAACCGTACATGTTCCACAGTGACTGTCCGCGCATGACTCTGACATTGTCATCATCTGATTTTGATTCAATAATAGGTTTGTAATACTCGTATGCCTTGCTGATTAAGTCGGCACGGACATCAACAGGAGTTACCCTGGACTGATAGTAGCGTGCCAGCTCGAATTTTGCTTTCAGATTGTCCGGTTCATCAGCCAGCTTAACCAGTTCAGGGAGTTCAACAGTCTCTCTGAACTTGCCGATCTGCATCTTGGTGACCAGCATTCTGAGAATGCCTTCAGGTGACTTGTCGTCTGCAAGGGCATTCAAATATTTAACCATATTCAGGTCTTTACCGTTATTCTCCACATTGTCACGATCATACTGGGTAATCACGTACATGCTCATCGCGTCAAGATTTCCGCCCTGTGCGGCGAGGTGAATGAAGTGTCTGTATCCGTTCATGTTTCTCTGAGTCTGGAAATCCACTTCCCTTACTCCGGCGAAATTCCATAAGGCCACAAGATACTGCAGTTCAGCATTGTCAGTTTTATTCGCCTCACGAATGCATTCATTGTAAAGTTCTTTGTCGAAACGGTACTTTTTAACATCCGTCAGACAGTCAGCCGCAGCCGCACCGCTTAAAGCCAACAGTCCCAATCCCAATACCGCGGTCTGAATTCCTGAAAAAACCTTACTTAACATCATTTGTGTTCAAATTCCCCGATTATATCAACATTAATATTTTTCATATGTTCCGAAACAGTGCCTGTACAAAGCATTACTCAGACATCACATACCTGTCATATTATATGTCATCCGCGCAGTCATAAGGGCCAATAGGAAATTTTTCATCGTCAAATAATGACTCTTGACACAAAAATCGGACATTACCGTCCCGTATGTATGCGACACTCCTGCTCATACGCACCTGTGTGAAGAGCAAAACCGCACTTTACGGCGGTATCCGGCAATTGATAGTCAACGTCTTTTATGGTATAGTTTGACGCAATTAAAAAAACAGAGGAAATATTTCCGGGATTCCCCTCAGAATCAGGCGCAATGCCGGCTTTCGGCATGAAATTCCGCAGTCTCCTCATGTTTCAGGTCAAACGGACACATAACTTACATATAGGAAAAGGTAAAACTTTATGCTCGGAACTCCATATTGTCAGAAAGCCACTAAGGCAATGCTTCTTGGTTGCGGTGAACTAGGCAAGGAAGTCTGCATCGAACTGCAGCGCTTTGGTGTTGAGGTGATTGCTGTTGATCGTTATGCCAACGCTCCAGCCATGCAGGTTGCCCATCGCTCACACGTAATCAACATGCTTGACGGTGATGCAATTGAAAAGCTGGTTGAACAGGAAAAGCCTGACTACATCATTCCTGAAATCGAAGCCATTGCCACCACCAAGCTGGTAGAGCTCGAAAAAAGAGGTTTCAGGGTAGTTCCAAGCAGCTTTGCGGCTCTTACCACCATGGACCGTGAAGGCATCAGAACCCTTGCTGCCGAAAAGCTCGGTCTCCCTACATCAAAGTATGTGTTTGCCGAAACTCTTGAAGAATTCAAGGCAGGCGTTGCCAGGATCGGCATTCCCTGCGTAATCAAGCCGGTAATGAGTTCATCAGGCAAGGGACAGAGCGTAATCAAGTCTGAAGATCAGATTGAAACCGCATGGAACAAGGCCCATGACGAAGGCAGAGGTCACAAGACCAAGGTTATCATCGAGGAATTCCTCAAGTTTGACTATGAAATCACCCTTCTGACCGTAAGCGCCGTGGACGGCATCCACTTCTGCGCTCCTATCGGTCACCGCCAGGAAGACGGTGACTACCGTGAAAGCTGGCAGCCGCAGGCCATGACCGAAGACCTCCTTGCTCAGGCCAAGGACATCGCCGGCAAGATTGTAGGCGCTCTCAACGGTCACGGTATCTACGGTGTTGAACTCTTCATCAGAGGCAGCGAGGTTCTCTTCAGTGAAGTTTCACCTCGTCCGCATGACACCGGCATGGTAACCATGATTTCCCAGAACTTCAGTGAATTCGCTCTTCACGTAAGAGCCATTCTCGGACTCCCGTGCGGCGGTCTTAAGTTCTACGGTCCGTCAGCTTCAGTAGCTCTTCTCGGTAACGGCACTTCAAAGAACATTACCTATGACAGGCTCAACGAAGCCTTAAGCATCTACCCTTCAGCCCAGTTAAGACTCTTCGGCAAGCCTGAAATCAACGGCACCAGACGTCTTGGCGTGGTTCTCACTTCAGCTGATTCAGTTGAGGAAGCGGTAACCGAAGGCAAGAAGATCGCTGAAACCATCGAAATCAGCTACAACTGATTCTGAAAAGATATCCCGGGCTCCGCCGGGGGTATCCGCGTATCCGAACAAAGACAGGGCATCGGAATTATCCGATGCCCTGTCCGTATATGTTTCTTTAAAAGTCGGGGTTTTTCACGCTATCGGCGAAAATTATGAATACGGTTCATATTCTTTTCTTTCGCAGATTCCCCCCTGCGGACAGCCTGCTATCTGCACAGTCCCGCCTCAAAACAGGTGGATTTCCGGCTGAGCCGCCAGAAAAGACCTGCAGTCTTATTCCAGAAGCCGTCATATATAAGATTGTACGGCTGACCGAATGATTTTTCGTTAACGGTAAGCTTTACGGAAAAAATCTGTCTGTTTTCTTCATTGTCATCCCCACTGAGCACCTCCACCTCGGTGGACTTTACGAGATCAGTGCTGAAATCGGTAGCTCCCGGAATCATATACCCCCTGCCTGACATGCCGTTGCGGCAGTTGTCGTAATAGCCTTCAATGCCATGCTCCGCAAAACATCTGGCAACCTGCTCCTTTATATGATGAACCTGTCCGGTGTACTGATTGAAGTTATAGAAGAGTTCCTTCTTGCGGATACTTTCATAATATCCCGCCAGCACTCTGTCAGCCTCCTCCATGTCCACGTCTTCGGGATTATCAAGATATTCGTTTACGCCCCGGGCGACAGCCTGAAGGTTTATGTTTTCCCCGAGTTCCTTCAGCTGACCGGTTCCGTCTCTGATTTCCATTGCCAGATCGTAGCCGATGGTCATGGCCACTCTTTCTTCAAGGGTGTATTTTTTCATGTTCTCGGAGGGAACATAGTCTGCCGGCAGTTTTTCGGCAGTATCCTGATATTCGTCGGCAGGAGCCACGGAAACGGTATCCCCGTTTTCCGTCGCCCCCGTAACCGCATCGGTCTGAGGTATCTCATCCGCCCATGCGGGAGCAAGCAGGGAAAGACAGAACGGAAAACATAAAGCTGTGATACGCATGATAATCAACCTTCTTATAATATGTATTATTCAGTAAAACCGGTCCGGCAGACTTTGCCTCAATGCTGATGAATGATTTTCCGGACCGTTTTTTAAGGCAGAAGCCCTTCGCCATTATATGTCACCGGGACGGTTATTACGGCAAACCGTCAGTTCGGCATCATAAAATCGTGGCTGACGTAACGAAACATGCCAAAAACCGCAATCCGTCGATTAAAACCGCATGATTTATGCCTCTTCCGGTGCGGATTTTTCCGGAATCATTTCGGCTCTGATGCCGGAAAGAGATTGTTTAGTGCTGTTCATCCAGTTCTGATATACTGTTATTTAAGGAAATGATTTTTTGTGGCAACTTCAGACAGAGGCTGTTTTCCATGAGCCGTAAAGATACCGGAAAGATACTCGCGTCCATGCTTAAAAGCACGGAATACATCAGCTGCGGAGCAAAAATCAGGCTGATTCTCGCCATGGCCTTTCCCGCCATGTGCGCCCAGATATCCCAGATACTCATGCACTACATTGACGCTTCCATGGTAGGTCAGCTCGGTCCTCTCCAGTCAGCAGCCGTGGGTCTGGTATCGTCTTCCATATGGCTTATCGGAGGCATCTGTCTTGCCGTGGTATCGGGATTTGCGGTACAGGTGGCCCAGAACATCGGCGCCTGCAAGCTGATCAAGGCAAGAGCCGCCACCAGCATGGGCTTCTTCTGTCTCATTACCCTGAGCCTTCTGCTTTCGGTAGTCAGCGCCGTTTCCGCCGACCGGGTTCCGTACATTCTAGGAGGAACCGAAGACATCGCCCCCATGGCGTCCTCCTACTTTCTGATATACATGTGCGCCTTTCCGGTACTGGTGATGAACATGTATGCCGCCAGTCTGCTTCAGGCGACGGGCAACATCAGAACTCCGAGCCTTCTCAATATCGGAGTCTGCATTCTGGACGTAATCTTCAACTTCATTTTCATATTTCCGACCCGCCGTTTCGAAATCCTCGGATGCACCCTCACGCTGCCCGGTTTTCACATGGGTATCACCGGTGCTGCCGCAGGAACCGCTCTCGCCGAAGGCGTCATCTGCGTAATCATGCTCTGGATGCTGCTCGTCAGAAACGAACAGCTTCATATCAGACGGGAAAAGCTCTACATATCACCTCCCGTCATTTTCAGGGCTTTCAGGATATCAGCCCCCATCTGTCTTGATCACCTGGCAACCACCGGAGCCATGGTTGCCTCGGTTGCCATTGTCTCAGTACTGGGCACCAGAGCCATAGCCGCCCACAGCTTCGCCATCACGGCCGAAAGCTTCTGCTACATGATAGGCTACGGCACAGCCTTTGCCGGAACCTCCGTCATCGGTCAGTGCGTGGGAGCAAGACGCAGGGATCTGGCCCGCAATTTTACCGTCATCATCACCGTAATCGGTGTCGGCATGATGACTCTTGCCGCCGTAGTCATGTACGTCACGGCACCGGTGCTTATCGGTCTGCTGACGCCTGATGAGGAAATCAGGGAACTCGGCACCGCGATCCTGCGCATCGAGGCCTTTGCCGAACCTCTTTACGGAGCCTCCATACTGATTGCCGGATGCATGCGCGGAGCCGGAGACACCATGATACCGGGACTGATGAACAGCGGTACCATGTGGCTCATAAGAATTCCGCTGTCCCTGCTGCTTGTAAAGACCATGGGACTTCAGGGGGTATGGGTTGCCATGGCGCTGGAGCTCTGCATCAGGGGCTGTCTGTTCCTGCTGAGACTCAGGGGCGACGGCTGGCTGAAGGCCTGCGACAGAAAAAAGTCCGCGGTCTGACACCTGCCTCCCGGCATGCGGTGAATGATATGGTATTATCGGAAAACAGGCTAAGAGCCCGAAAAAACAGGATAAAAACATAAGGAGAATTTATGAGCAGATACGACTTCGATGCCGTTATCGACCGAAGTGGAACCAATTCACTTAAATGGGATGTTTCACATCCGGACGAACTGCCCCTGTGGGTTGCGGACATGGACTTTTTAAGCTGTCCTGCGGTAACGGATGCAATTCTGAAAAGAGCTGAACGCGGTATTTTCGGGTACAGCATCGTGCCGAAGGAATGGCATGAAGCCTACCAGAACTGGTGGCATGGTCATTACGGCTTCAGACCTGAAGCGGATTCGCTGGTTTTCTGCACCGGCGTGGTTCCCGCTCTTTCAAGCATGGTGCGCAAGCTGACCACACCGGCGGAAAAGGTACTGATTCAGACACCGGTATACAACATTTTCTTCAACAGCATTCTCAACCAGGGCCGATTTGTCATCGAATCACCTCTCGATTACCGTGACGGCCGCTATTTCATCAATTTCGAAAGGCTGGAAAAGGATCTTTCCGACCCGCAGTGCACCATGATGTTTCTCTGCAATCCCCACAATCCTGCAGGCAGAATCTGGACCCGGGAAGAACTTGCGGAAATCGGCAGGCTCTGCGCCAAATACGGCGTTATCGTGGTTTCCGACGAAATCCACTGTGATCTCACGGCACCGGGAACCTCCTACATTCCCTTTGCCTCCGTAAATTCAGAATGCGCCGGCAACTCCGTTACCTGCTGGTCTCCGGGAAAAACCTTCAATATGGCGGGACTCAACAGCGCCGCGGTAATGATTCCGAATCCGAAGCTGAGATATAAGGTCGAACGCGGACTCAACACCGACGAATGCGCCGAACCGAATGCCTTTGCGGTACAGGCCGCGATAGCCGCCTACACCGAAGGTGACGAATGGCTTCAGGAACTGCGCGCCTATCTTCAGGGAAACAGGGAATTCACCGTGAAGTACCTGAAGGAAAACCTTCCGGAAATATATCCTGTGCCGCAGGATGCCACCTATCTCATGTGGCTCGACGTTTCAGCATTTACGGATGATTCCCGCAGGCTCTGCGGTTTTCTGAAGGATGAGCATCATCTCTGGTTAAGCCACGGCAGTCAGTTCGGTTCCGGAGGAGAGCATTTTGTCCGTCTCAACACGGCGTGTCCGGGAAAGATTCTCGAAGAGGCTCTCGCAAGACTCACGGCCGGCTGCCTAAACTTTAGACAAAGACGGTAAAAATTGCCTGATAAGTCAAATGCCAAAATGTCTCTCAATTGATATGTATCAATGATTGTGCTATATTTTCTGAAAATGTTTACACATTTGATTTCATCTTAAATTACTCCAAAAAGGCATGGAATGGATGCCATGCCTGTTTATTGCAGACAAAGGATAAAAACGATGATCCATTATAACGATGAACTTCTTACTTCAAATAATGAAGATGCCGTGGAAAGAAAGAAAAAGGAACTCAAAAAGGCTCCCAGGATAAAGGCTTCCGCAGTATCAGGTCTTTCCAATGAAGAACTTCTCAGAAAGAGCATTATCAGGGCATGGCGTCCGTACAAGGGGAAGATTTATATAGATCCGTTATTTGAAAGATATTCTGTCAGAAAATTTGATTTTTACAGCATCCGCAGCGTAATCACTGAGCGCTACTACTGCTACCCTGAAGTTGAAAGCTTCACCATCACCGACCTCGGCGACAGATCAGAGCACTACTGCTTCAACGGCTGCAAGGGCAATCTCAAAATCAGAGTATGTTTCGTGAAGCCGGGAGTAATTGCCGATGAACTCCTCGATCAGATGTACTTCATGGGCACCTACAGTGAATTCGCCCTCTGGGAGCTTGATACCGGTGATTACGGCAGGGTTCTTGCCGAAAAGCACGGCACCTACAAATGCTTCGTAAGGGACAGCATGGCTCTTTTCATCGGTTCCGAAGGAGATGAGGAGGAAGCTCCTGCCGAAGTTCCTGCCGAAGCTCCTGCAGACGCTGAACAGGAACAGCCTGCAGAAGTTTAATATATAAGTTTTTTAACTCACCGCCGGAACGCAGGCGTCATGCTTCTTACCGCTCTTTCGGTGGTGTGAGCAGAAAAAACCTCGGATTATGAAAAAACAAAAAGACTGAACACACGGTTCAGTCTTTTTTTATGCTCCCGGATTTTTTCCGTCAGATATAGGAACGGCGGTTTCTGTCACCGCAGAGAAGATCCTTTACCTCGGAAAGACGTGACTTTGCGTCACTGCCTGATTTTCCGGCATCGGTTCTGCGGTCTCCGCTTCCGGAATTCAGAGAGGTTCCGTAATTGCGGCCGCCCACTACCGCACTGCTTACCACCATGTCGTTTTCCAGCACCAGGGACGGAGTAATGTCAAGCTTTATCAGAGCCTTCTCGTGACTGCCGCTTTCCATCTTCAGCATGCCGTCGATGGTAACCAGTGACAGCACTCTGCCGTTGGGATCACTGAGATCCTCGTGCACGGCCCTGAGATTTACCGTGTAATCCGAAACACTTGTGGAAAGAACCTTTTTAAGGGTATAGCCTGAACCGTGGCACACCACGGTATTAAGAGCGCTTTCTGAAAGGTTGCCGTATGGATTTTCACTGTCATTGACGGTTGTGTATACAACACTGACAAGAGCGGCGGTGATAAAAAGAATCAGCCCCATCACTTTAATTCCCTTTTCTCTGAGCGACTGTCTGGCATAATTCAGTTCTTCAGTTTCATTTTTAAATCTGCTGTATGGCATCTGTACTTCTCCTGTTCATCCGCAAAAGAGATTCTAACATACAATATGATTATGCTTCTCTATTTATTCCGGATCCGACTGCATAAAATTATCTGTGAATCCGCCTGTTCCTGCAGGATGCCTTAATCAGCATTTTCAGACGGCGTTAAATCAGGCCGTCTCATCCGCCCCCGGTTTCCGCCGGGAAATTACCGTTTAACTCAGGAAATCATGGAAGTCACCGGCAGAGACGACCCCGTAACCGCGGTAAAATGTCGGTACACCTCAAGTTTTCCGCAAAAAATTATCACTAAAGGCAATACTGCTCGCAAAGTATACAAAGAGAAATGATAATCATCACTAACTGTTATATTATAATCTCAGGTCCGCCTTTTCTGTTCTGTCCCGAAAATGCTCATAAAAAACACGAACTGACTGAACCTTCCCGGAATCGGAATGTCTTATGTACATATATACGGAAAACAGTCAGTCACTTAAACAGATATAACAATAATCAGTTCCGGTGTCATCAGCATACATAATAAAGCACCGGATTTCAGCACTTTTCAGGTCATACAGTTCAGAAATCAAATCATCAGTCCGGAAGTCCCGTATCTGAATTTTTTCAGCAGCGTCTTCAGGATGGCGCCGGGCCGGACAATGGACAACAGATAAGGAAAGCGTCGTGAATTCTTACAGCATCACAGGCATGAACTGTTCAGCCTGCAGCAATCATATCGAACAGACGGTAAAAAGACTTCCAGGAGTGACCTCCTGCGAAGTAAGTCTTATCACCGGGATCATGAACGTCACCGGCAGCGTCTCTCAGGAAGCGGTAATCAGGGCGGTTACGGAGCTGGGATACGGCATTACCGTCTCTGACTCCTCAGGAGGAAACATTCCGGATTACGTCAGCAGACTCACTCCTTCAGTAAAACCGATGCTCACCGGTTTTCTGATTTCTCTCGTGCTCCTTCTGATTCTCATGTATCTTGCAACCGGACATCTGATGTTCGGCCTTCCTGCCGGTTCATTTTTCATGGACCGTCCTGACAGACTGGCATACACGGAACTGATTCTGACCTCGGCCATTCTGCTGATTAACGGCAGACTGCTGATAAAAGGCTACCGCGGACTTGTCAGAATGATGCCGACCATGGATACCCTGGTGGCCATCGGCGTATCCGCCTCATATCTTTATTCCGTGCAGAAAATCGCACTCCTCAACACCCTCATTTCCGCCGACATGACGGAACAGGCCGCAAAGCTTGCCCATAATCTTTATTTTGAGTCTGCGGCGATGCTTCTGGTTATCGTGGTGTTCGGAAAGATTCTTGAACGTTCAGCCAGAGGAAAAACCACCACCGCTCTGCGCGGTCTTCTGGACATTACCCCGAAAAACGCCCACAGAATCAGGGCCGGAGCTCACAGACAGGAAGGGGTAAACGATAACCCGCTGAATGCCGCCGAGGACGTTCCTGCAGCCGCCCTGAAAGTAAATGACGTCTTTATCGTGCTTCCCGGAGAATCAATTCCTGCGGATGCGGTAATCATTGAAGGATCTGGATCAATCAATGAATCAGGACTTACCGGTGAATCCATGCCCCGCGACGTAACAGCGGGCGACACCGTCACCGGAGCCACCGTAAACATTAATGGTCTGCTTAAATGCAGAGCCCTGAGAACAGGTTCTGAAACAGTGTTCAGCAAAATGGTGGAAACGGTAAAGGTAGCGCTTACCTCCAAAGCCCAGATCTCCAGAACAGCCGACACCATCTCAGCCTATTTTGTGCCTGCAGTCATCGTGCTGGCCATTCTGACATTCTGCGTATGGTATTTTCTTCTGAACGGAACCATGGCCGTGGCTCTGGAATACGCCACCGCCGTTCTTCTGGTAAGCTGTCCATGCGCACTCGGTCTGGCCACACCTCTCGCCATTACCGCCGGAGCCGGCAAAGCACTCAGAAACGGTGTTCTCTTCAAGAATGCCGAATCACTGGAAAAAATAGGCAGGGTTAAATACATGGTTCTCGACAAGACCGGAACCATTACCGCAGGAACGCCTAAGGTAACCTCGGTAATCACCGTATCCGCCCTTTCCGTGGAAAACGTTCTGCATCTTGCCGGTATACTGGAAAGCTTCAGCAGTCATCCGGTGGCCAAAGCCGTGGCCGCTGAAAGCGGAATACATAATGCCGACACCTACGGTCTCATGGATGAAGGCATGAACGAGGTCATGAAAAAGCTGTACTCGGCCACCGATCCCGGATCAATAATGAACATCACTGAATTTGCGGAAGTGACAAGCGGAGGCGTTCACGCAACGATAAACGGTCACCGCTTCTTCATCGGCAATCAGGATTACATCAGATCAAAATCCGTTATCAGCGCCGATATAGGCGAAATATGCAATGACATGTCAAACAAGGGTGATACCACGATACTTCTTGCCACCGAACGGGAAATTCTGGGCATCATCTCCGTATCCGACGTCATCAGGGACAATGCCGCCGAATCAGTGGCCCTGCTCTACCGTCAGGGCATAACTCCGATAATGCTTACCGGGGACAACATCTTCAGTGCCTCCGGCATTGCCGAAAAGGTGCATATCAGGAATCTCAAAGCCAACTGTCTGCCGGAAGACAAGGCTCAGGTGATAAGAGAACTGCGCGGAAAGGGAGTCACCGCCATGGTCGGCGACGGCATCAACGATGCCCTGCCTCTTACCGAAGCCGACATCGGCATAGCCGTTGCCTCAGGTTCAGACATTGCCATTGACGCCGGGAACGTGGTACTGGTGAAAAACACCATGCTCAACCTGGTAAAAGCCATCAGATGCGGACGCAGAACCTTAAGAACCATCAAGGAAAATCTCTTCTGGGCACTCTGCTACAACATTGTGGGACTGCCTCTGGCTGCCGGAGCCCTGAGTTCCTTCGGACTGAGACTCACTCCGGTCTTTGCAGCCTCATGCATGGCCGCATCAAGTCTCATCGTGGTGGGCAACTCCCTCAGAATATTCCTGACGGACATTTCCGAAAAGAAGCTGACCGAAGATGCGAGAAATGAAAACGAAAAGATCTCCGCCATGGGTGAAGCTTATTTCAGACCTCACCTCAACGTGATAACCAGCGACAGGAAGGAACCGGCACCGGTACACAAAAATACGGTTCCGGCGGATCCCGTCTTCAGCGGATTCATGGGAATAACGCCGGATTCTCCTGTTTCTCACGCTCAGAAAAACACCGAAGCGGAAACTCCCGATGAAAACATGGTTCACTATGCCAATCTCATCATTGACGGCATGGTATGCGAACACTGTGAATCAACGGTATGCGAAATTCTGAGAAAGCACGTAAACATCATAAACATCGTGATTTCACACAGAAGAAACGCGGCAGTCGCTGAATACAGGGGAAACTTCGACGAAGCCACCGTAAAACGGGAGCTCAGCCTTGCAGGCTACAATCTCGTTAACGTGTTCAATGACAGTATGTAATCCTCCGGGTATGAATTTCTGATTACCGCCGCCATACAGACCGCACCGTTCATATACTGAAGGTGCGGTTTTCAGGTTATGAAAATGCGAGGAAAAGATCAATACCGTAACTCATTACATCCGTCATGATGACCGGCCGGAACGGCATCGTCTGACGTTTTCCGGTCTCCGGGAACCCGGATAAATACATGATAAAACCGATGCTGAATGGAAAAGGTACTGATACGGATAATGAATAAGGGAACAGAAAAGGCAGCCTCACGGCTGCCTTTTTCAGTACTGATTAAGATAAACTCGTGCCTACCATCTCAGTTCAGCGAGAGAATCGTCTGATACGCGATGATTGTAAACCACGATATGGATCTGTTCATCCGCAGCGTAGGCTTCAACGGTATAGGTATTGTGAGATACGGTGCTGAAGAATGAGCCTCTTGGAGATGCGGTACATTCATCCGCATAAAGATCCCTTTCATCTGCTGAAATTTCCACATTCATGCAGTTAAGACCGTTAAGAACCAGCTTTTCATCGATCTTGAAATGACGGTAGTTGTTGTAATCAATCTTATAGATCACGCCGCCGTTGGAATTGCGATAATCTTCGATGTACAGATTCTTCAGGGTTCTGGACTTACCCATTACATATCCTGAAGGAGCGGTAAAAGCCAGAGCCTGAGAGGAACAGAATGTAAACAGTAAAGGAAGAACTAAAAGGGATAATTTTTTCATACACATGCTGATAATTAACGTTTTGAGCCACACACAATCACGGGAAAGCCTGCGGTAACAGAAACATCTGCGCCAATGTGTTTCTAAATCAGTTATATTTGTAATTTTTATAATGAACGCATCTGAGTCTTCAGGTGTTTCCGGTTCTGGAATTTTTATTCCTGCCGAATCTCATTATTCATGAAATTCACCCCGCTTAACTTTTGAAGATATTAATACATTTTATTAACATTCACAATAAAAATTTAATAATTTTTTAACATCTACATAAAATTTTTTAAACATTATCAGACTAAAATCAATAGCCGGCAATATATTAAACAAATAAGAAAGCCATGTTGTTTATCTTCTGTATTCCGGTCAGATTAAGAACAGAAAAGCAGAACGGACAGCAACCGCAAAGAGGTACTTTATAAAAAATCCGACTGATACGTATATGAAATGTATATCCGTCTTAATGCAGGCGGATAATGTGAAGAAAACCGGAAGCCTTAAAATTCATCGTCCGGAGATTCTGCTGACAAGCTGAATACTGCGAGGAGCAGGAATCCTTATAAAATCCGGTTCTGCATGAGTCGTGTCGGGAATTCTCATGTTCAGAAATTCAACCGAGGCCAGATCCGAAAATGAATCAAGATACAGGGAAAGAGAATACTGTTCATCGCCTGCCGCGGATTCCTCATTGATCAGGAAAGTGGCTATCACACTGTCTCTGCGGTAAACACTGCAGTCCTCAGGAGGAGTAATATCCATTTTTCCCGCGAAATCAAAAGATTCGGCATCGCCGGAATCCGCCGCCGGCACAGAGAAGCTGAAGCGGTTCATGTCAGGCAGACCGTTTCCGCTGTACTTGACCAGCGTTTCCCTCACGGTCCAGAAATGAAAGAACCACTCCGCCTCTCTTTCCCCCGCTTCAGCCATCACCCTGTTCTCCGCCGGACTGTAATACTTTCCGGCAACATCATGCATGGTTTTGCGGAGCTTTATTTTTTCAAGATCTATGGAGGTTTCAGCATCGGCAAAGCTCATGTACAGAAAATTACCGCTGTGAGTGATGTTGAATCCTATTTTTTTACGGATACCGGTTCTCAGATAAAAGGACTCCGTCAGATAAGGCTTGCCGTGTTCGGAACAGCAGATATCCGTTTCAAGAAGTCCCCTGACTCCGCAGAACCCGGCAAGAGCGGAAGCCAGCATCAGCCTTCCGGTATAGTAGCTTATTCTTCTTGAAAGCACCCTAGAATAGAAGTCCTCGGGAATAAGCTGTGACACATACTCATGAACGGGAACGGAAAAAACGTCTTCCGTAAGTCTGCATCTCAATACCTTTACTCTGCTCACCTCTGTCACCTTTAATCTGACGTATCCGTTATCAACCCGTGAACACCATCCAGGCGTCACATCCCTGTCATGCCCTGTCTATTCCTGCACCGATGCTTCCTCATCCAGAGCCTCAAGCAGAAAGCTCACCGGACGAAATCCGTCGTTACAGGAAATCATGGCCGAACGGGGATTTTTCATCCAGCCGTCATAAATGCCTGAACCGCCGCAGGCCAGAGTCATCACAAACGAGGAAATCGAAGTCCAGGCGCTTTCGCAGAAATCGTCCGGCTTTCGCCATCCGTCAGCTATAAAAACCATACCCTCCCGCATGTCACAGGGATGGGGTATGGGATTCTCATACTCTGCGATGAGATCGTCGTATCTCGAAATTCTCATTACGGTGATTTTTACTTTTTTCATGGCCGTTCCTCAAAAGCTTCATTACGTATTCTAACATCAGTTATGACAAACCATTACCGTATACAGGCCAAAAAATTACCTGCAGCCATACCTGTTGCACACTTTATTATTCAGATTTGATTCTTTTACATGCTTTTTTATTATTGGAACTTATAACATCTTTATGCCTGTTGAAAAACATTAAGATTTTATACGCCATAAAAAACAGTACTTAAGAGACATTCCCGGTATTTAAAACAGAAAACCACATCATTTTGAAGTAAATACGGATTTACGATTACATTCTGCCGATTTTGTTTGCAAACGGCGCATATCGTTTTAAAATTGACATGGAAAATAATTCAATCTGAAAAACAGTCAGGACACGCAGATGGAAGCTTACGCCAATATTGAACTGAAATTAAAGAACGGTACGACCCTAACCTTCGGCACACCTCAGGGAGAACCGGAAAAAGCCGGGTATCTTCTGGCTACTGCACCTTTCTGGAATAAAAGCACCGGCGGAGTCATCAGCGGCGATGACGACGAAGCCTCTGAATTCATGACGCGTAATTTCAGGGGAAACGCATCGGAAAATGCCGACTATACCTATTTCATTGATTTAAACAGCTATTCAGCAGGCTTTTACAGAAACAACCGTGACGGCAGCCGTAATCCCCTGCTTAAAGCCTGTCTGCGTTTAAACAGTCAGAATCCCGTCATTGCAGAACACTTTGACAGTGTCCTTAACGGTATCAGGGATACCCCGGCAGCGCAGGCAGATGCCCTTAACCGGAATGAAGTTTCACCGGAACTTAAATCAAAACTCAAATGGGTCAGCCGCTACTTTAAAATCGCCGAACTGGTAAGCACCTGGTCAAAGGATCCGTCATCCAAGGTCGGAGCGATTATCGTCGGTGACAAGGGACAGATTATTTCCCAGGGATACAACGGCTTTCCGAGAGGAGTGGCGGATACTCCTGAACGCTACAACACCAGGGAAATCAAATACAAGCTGGTGGTGCATGCCGAAATGAATGCCATTCTGAACGCCCTTTACAACGGTTCTTCAGTTGTCGGCGCAGCCATCTACATTCATAATCTGCCGGTATGTCAGGAATGCGCCAAGGCCATTATCCAGGCCGGTATATCAGAGGTTTTTATTGATACAAAAGTCAATGAACGCTGGCAGGAAGCCTGGAACTTCTCCAAGGTAATGTTCAGTGAATGCGGCGTAAAGTGCTACTACTTCAATGAAAAGGAAAACACCCTCACTGACATTTAACCTGATTAAGGTTCTCATGCTTGTTATGCCGTACCGACTTTAAACATAACTTAAGGTACGGCGTAAACACTCTTTATATTTTTCCGAATTAACTTCATTACCGTCATTTTCCGCGGATCCGGCATATTCCGGAATTTATAAGTTTGCAACAGTGCCCCGGACTCTTCATTTTCTCCTGAAACCGCCGGTAAGACCGCCATTTCCGCCGCATGAACACCGCTCATAACCGACCGCACGGCAAACAGATGCGTGCAATATATTTTCTTTATGAGCAGAAATGTCCCGGACTCCTGAAAAAACAAGGTGCTGACGCTCCTGAAAAAACCTGAGATAACAGACGTTTTTTATACAAATGTGGTTAAAACTGCTCCATCGTCGCAAAAACCAAAGTTACAAACTTGTAAATTCATATCAATTTATAGTATATTATGCTAAGCAAATTTAAGAGATTTCTGACAAAAGATATTTAAATTTGCTTTCATTATAAAATTTAAATAAATAAAACATATTATTACATATATTCGTTTTTATAAATTAAGTCGTATTATAAAATCATAGCATCGTGATATGTTTTTCTAAAAAATAATTATAAATTCGACAAACGTAAGGATACAGTATGAAAATTTCTACCAAAGGCAGATATGCTCTGAGACTGATGATTGAATTGGCGAAATTCGATCAGTCTTCTCCTGTGAGGCTCAAGGAACTGGCCGAAAGACAGAATATCTCTGAAAAGTATGCTGAACAGATCATCGGTCTGATGCGCCGTGGCGGCGTGGTCAGTGCAAGAAGAGGTACTCAGGGCGGTTATGAGCTCGCCAAAGCACCAAAAGACATTACCGTAGGAACCATTCTCAGACTTACCGAAGGTGATCTCTCCCCTGTTCCATGTCTGGAAAACAACGGGGTTCCATGTGAAAGAAAGTATTCATGTGCCACCTATCATCTCTGGGAAAAGCTTAAGGAAAGCATCAACTCAGTGGTGGACCACACCACAATTGCGGATCTTGCAGAAATGGATCGCGTTAATTTAAATGAAATCATGATGGGTGCAGGTATCTGATACCTGCCTTTATCCGGAATCTCCGGATGATATGATTTCACGTTCTGAATAGAATCAATTGTTACAGACGTTCTGACAGAAACGGAAACCGGCGGGTGAAGAAAGAAATTTCTTCGCCTCAGGTTTTCCTGTACTCAGAACTCATTCACCACAGCCCGCATCTGATTTAAGCCCATTCAGCGCATCACTCCATCCATCTGTTTTTGCACGGGGTTTCCGTAATCTGAAATATCAGAATCCGATTGATCTGCCATACGGCTTTTCAGCACGTATGTCTTAAACCGATGCCCGGAACAGTTTTTCAGTACTCAGTTTTCTGTCGGTTCAAACACCTTAAATTTAATACAGGATCCTGAAACTGAATTCAGAATCACTGACTGATGACAGGTTCAGTGCCGCACACCGATATGGAAGCTGCCGGACTGCGGATCATGAACAGTCAGGCTTGTCCGGTACCGAAAACACTATTCTCATGCTGTTTTCAGTAATTTTTCAGCCATAATATTTTGATACCTCTCACCTTTTAACATCAGGTGATATGTATAACATCACATTTTGAATATTACCTTTAAACAGAGATGCCGTTCTGAATTTACAATAGTTAATGTGTTTTTACCAAACATATCTCTTTTTCGGCAGGAAAGACTAGCCTATCCTCCATAACGGATGCCGGAAAGAATTCAGAAAACACGGATAAGACAAAAGAATAAAATACAGTAATCAAACTGCTGATAATTATAAAAATAAGACAGAAGGAAGCGCCGGTGAGAGTAGCGGCTTTCATAAACAAGGTGTTGCCGGAAGAGGCCTGATAATAAGTCATTTTTCTTTTCAGACATACCTGTGCGAGGACTTTATAAAAATGAACTTAAGACATGCATTTAAATTTAATTTCTTTAATAAAGATACGGATAATGCAGGTTTTTCAGGAACACATACCAGCGGGACTAATGAACAGAAACCGGAAGAACGCCCTGCTTCTTCCGAAACACGGGATGAAACCGGATCAAAGAAAGTCTATCTTAAATCTTTCAACAAGATTGTCATGAGAGATCAGGATACGCTTGTCATAAACAACAAGTATTCCATTACCAGACAGAATCTTGGCGGTTGTTTTCTCTATACCATCGGCAACCTGAATGAGTACTGGAAGGAAGACATCTCCTTCACTCAGTCATTCGACCATGCCGATCTGGAAAAAGTGGTTGATGACTCCCATTATCAGATCAGATACTTCCACTTCTCATTATGGGCTCAGGAGCGCTACTGCGGTAAACTGGTTCTCCGTTTCGGTTACGAAGATTCCACTCATGAATCTTCCCGCAAACTTTATGAATTCTTTAATATCGAAAACTCCGAAAACGCCGAACAGGTAACAGCCTGATTTCCGGAATGAAAAACTGAAAACATTCCTGATGTTCTCAGCCGGTATTATGCAGATTAAAGCCTGCTTTGAATTATTTCAGAGCAGGCTTGTGTTTTTTAAGCAGCTGAACCCGACGGCCTTTCCGCCACGGGCTTAACAGTCGGGACGGATATTACTGGTCGTCCGTAATATCTCCTGTTCTGGCATCAAGAGCCTTAATCAGCACATCGGGAGGAAGACCTACGGAAAAACCGCGCTGTCCGCCGCTTACCAGCATTTCCTTAAGAGCAAGCGCCCTGTCTGACACCAGGGTCATGGTTCTTTTCTTCTGACCGAACGGGCTGATACCGCCGCAGACGTAACCGGTAAGTCTTTCGGCATCGGCCGGCTTTACCATTTCGGCATTCTTGAGACCGGCAAGTTTGGCTGCACGTTTAAGGTTGAGATTGCAGTTCACCGGAATAACCGCGGTAACATAGGTTTTTTCATGATGAATAAGCAGAGTCTTGAATACCTCGTTCTGATCCCTGCCAAGTTTGGTTGCCGCCATATGACCGAAATCGGTTTTGGCATCACATTCATACTTATACATGCTGTACTGGATTTTATTACTGTCCAGAAATTTGGTTGCAGGTGTCATCATTTTCGTTATTCCCATTATTGAAAAAATCACCGTTTTTCCACGAGCTCCTGCTGACAGATAAAGAAGCACGCAGGACGGCTTTTCGCATATCACTATGTATACTTTAAACTTTCTTTTCTGAAAATCAACCAAAAAGGTTAAGACCGGTATGCCGTAACGATTAATTGCAGGAGAACATTCAACCTGATTTATCATGCAGCATTCCGTGCATATCGTTCAGAACCGGCAGTTTCTTTTATCGGAGCGGAGAAGCACACCTGTAAGGTTCAGTCTGCAGAGGAGGCGGTAACCGACCATATCGGCAGCCGGTACAGGAACATTCCGGTAAATCGGACAGACAGATTACGGCTTGCCGCCTGAGATAATTCCGGAATCGGAATCAGCCGACCTTTACCCCGTGATTCTTAAGATACTTTTTGATTCCCTGGAAAGCTTCCCTGCTTATCATATGCTCGATACGACAGGCATCCTTGTCCGCAATTTCATCAGGGATGCCGAGAGTGAATTTCAGGAAGGCTTCAAGGTGCAGATGCTTGCTGTAAATCTCTCTGGCGCAGGTCTCACCCTTGGCGGTAAGAATCAGTTCATTTCCTTCACCGATGTCAAGATACCCCTTCTGTCTGAGCACTCCTATGGCACGGCTTACCGAAGCCCTGGAGAGATTAAGCAGATTGGCGATATCCACCGCTCTTACCCAGTCCTTTTTTCTGCGGAGTATAAGAATGGTTTCCAGATAGTTTTCACCTGATTCCAGAAGTTCGGTACTGTCAGGGAAATGAGAGCAGACCTCGGTCTCGGTTTCAGGAGCGGTCAGGCTGTTCCTGCTGATATAATCTTCTATCCCTTTTACCGTTTCATCGCTTACCACGTGTTCAATGCGACAGGCATCGATATCCGCCTGTACGACAGTGACACCGGTGGTATCAAGGAGAAACTTTACCAGACAGGCATGAATATGCATTACCCTTTCAGCCAGGTCGTTACCTGCGGAGGTCAGACTGATGAATCCGTCTTCCGTAACGGTTATCAGCCCGCGTTCCCTGAGGATTTTCACTGCACGGCTCACCGAAGGTCTGGAAAGACCAAGCTCTCTGGCAATATCGATGGAACGGACACTCTGCTTCAGTCCTCCAAGCTTATGTATCGTTTCAAGATAGTTTTCCATTGATTCATGTTCAATATGACTGGACATACCGCAACAACCCTACAAGTACATTAATCGTTATTCTTCTTATATTCCTACACTGAACAGAGCCGATTATGGCGGAATTCCGGACAGATGTGCATATCCACGTACGGAATACACGCATCATCCGCCGCAGGTACGGATGAATGATATCCGTCCTGAACCATAAGTCTTTCACGGTCATAACAGTAAAAAAACTTCTGAAGCAGCGGATAAAACCGCCGGCACAGACAGCCGTAAGAATGTATCCGTTATCCGTGAAATAAAAAATATCGGAAAGGCGTTATGACACGCCGTGTTTTGTTATCTGTTCTCTTTCTCTTGTCTTATTATAATAAAGCCTGAGAAGATCACCAAAGAAAAATCCTTACCCATACTGATTTTTTTTAGCTTTCTTCAATTTTGCGCCGTGAGATTTCCGGGTATTCACCGTATACACCAGAAAACCGACATTGCGGAAGAAAACAGATACCTAGGGATATGATTATCCAACGAACTCAGGAAGGCAAGTCCATTGCTAAATCAGATCCAAACTTTAAAGAAGGCAGGCCTAGAAAATTTACGCCTGCCCAGATAGAACATGCCAGAACACTGTTACAGACTCATACCTATTCTCAGGTTGAATCAATGACTGGTATCAGCAAATCGACACTGAAATGAATAAAAAAATATTAATTTAAAACTTGAATAATGATAACTCACAAGTTATCATTAAGAAAGAAGGTATTTGGAAAATGTATAATATATATTTTTATAAAAACTCAAAAAATCAAAGCCCTGTGCTTGATTACATATATGAGTTGAAAGGTAAAAAAGACAAAAATAGTCGCATACAGTTTCAGAAAATTGCCGACTATATTGATGCCCTTAAAGAATATGGATTAGATGCTGGCGAACCATATATCAAACATTTGAAAGATAAAATTTGGGAATTAAGACCACAAAGAAACAGAATACTATTTGTAACTTGGGAAAACGATAGTTTTGTTCTTTTACATACATTTGTAAAGAAAACACAAAAAACCCCAAAAGAAGAAATTGAAAAAGCACAGAGAGAAATACTTGATATAAAGAAAAGAGGTTTACATCATGAATAATTCTGCTATTGGAAAATCATGGGATGAAGTACGAGCCGAGCTTTTCACCCCTCAAGAACTAAAAGAAATGGAATCTAGAGTAAAGTTAATGCACGCTATCGCTGATGCTCGCAAGAAAAAAGGATTATCTCAAAGAGAATTGGAAAAAATCAGCGGTGTATCTCAGCCTGTCATTGCCAGAATGGAAAAAGGTGATATTAATGCTAAGATTGATACGATCATGAAAATCATAATTGCCCTTGGTGGTGAATTATCAGTAACTTTCTAAGCCACCAAAGTTTGAAGTTTGTGCAAAAAAATGAAAAAGCCCAGATCTATCTAGAGTGACCCCCGAAAGTTGAACAAAACTTCGGGGGTTATATTTATGAAGCTTACGTACGAAGATAAAGTCGAGATGTATCGACTTTGGAAAGAAGATCATTACAGTTCAATAAGACTTGCAACACTATTTAAATGCGACAGAACCTCAGTGACCTACATAGTAAAGCTAATTGATATTCATGGAATATCTGTAGTTCAGAAAAAGAAAAATAGGGAGTATTCAGCAGAATTTAAGGAAGAAGCAATCCGGAGAGTTTTGATACAACATGAAAGTATAAAACAAGTTTCGTTGTCTCTGGCGATTCCGAGCAAAGGTACATTGTCATTATGGATTAAGTCTTACATAGAAAACGGTTATAATGTCATTGAAAAAAAGCGAGGACGTTATGGCCAAAAAGAATCAGCAGAAGACAGAATCAGAAGCAGAATTACTGAAGCGGATACAGGAGCTTCAGAAGCAGAATATGAAACTTTTGATAGAGAACGAATACTTAAAAAAATTAGATGCCTTAATTTCGGAAAGAGAAAAACGAGAGCAGAAGAAATAGCTCATGCTATCACTGAGTTAAAGCGGGAACTGAAATGCTCTCTGTGATTCATACTGGCAGTCATCAACGGTACGCCGGATGTTCCTCATATGACTCGTTCTGATTATTACTACACGATAAATATAATTGACAAGGACGAAAAGAATCAGGAACTTACAGAAAAGATCAAGGCAATATATGCTGAACATAAGAAGCGCTACGGCTATCGTCGTATCAGCCTAGAATTGGTTCGCCGAGGTTACAATGTAAATCATAAAAAGGCAACTCCCGTGAAACGGTTCTGCTTCCTTCCTGACGAACCTGTCGGAATTTCCGACAGGTTGAAATTTCATCAAGTTCTCCTTCTTCATATATATGAGCAATATGCTCAACAATATTTGTTCTAGAGGTTTTAAACAATTCCACCATTTGTTGCTGTGATAACCATACAGTTTCATCAACAAAGCGGACATCGATCTTTGTTTTACCATCTTCAGCTTGGTAAATGATTACATCACCTTGGTTGTCACTAGGAATAAGATCTTGTTTATTAGTCATAATTACAAATTTTGATCCTCGTTTTCCTCTTCACACTTAGAGTCTTCATAGATAATGTTATATTCGTCATCACATACGTGCTCAGGAATTATTGTGTCACGAACATCAATTTTGCCTGTAACGGTATCAGCAATGACTCGCTCTTTGAGTTCATTCAGCAAAGTAATTTCTTTAATTAGAATATCTTCGCAACGTTTCGTATTCACTTTAAAAAAGTTGATATTCGCAATTATTTCTTTTTGTTCATCTATAGGGGGAATAGGAAGTTCTATTGAATTAAAGTCATTCGTGTATAATCGCCAAAAGCCTTCAACAACGCCTCGTACGCGAGTTCTCAACTCGCCACGACACTTATTGCTCTTCAATACTATTTCAGCAAAAGAAGGAAGAATTCTTTCCGACTTTGGTTTAAGTACTGTGTAATCAGGACTAATCACCCCATACTGAGGCGATAATGAAAATACTCCTAAGTGAGCCTTAAGTCTATTTAAAACAAGGCCGTTCTCATAACACAGTTTGCCTCCTTTATATGATTCTGAAAGCAATCTTCGTTCATCTAGTTGGCTATCAGGAATAAGACCATATTTCTGGCTCATAGAAAGATGTTGTTCCTTTCCATCTTCTGAACGTTCATCTCTTTCAGAAAACAAAAATTTACACCTTATGGTTTCCCAATGTTTTGGTATATCTTTTATCCACTCAATACCTGAATCTTTCATTTCAACATTTGTATTAATCCCATGTGTTATAACCTCAGAGATATGAGCGTCCAATTTTTCACGAAATAATACTATTTGCTTCTTTTTTATGTGTATCAACTTATTGATACACGAAACCTTCCAATCCAGAAATTTCACGATCTGATCTTGTTCGGAACGGGGAGGAACTGGATAAAACTGAGAGGCAAACACTTCAAAACGGAAGTCAGAAGAACGTTTTCTTATTCCTCGATATAGAGACTGTATATAGCCAGTCCTAGCCATTTCACGTAATAACATTGCATAGTATTGATTATTACTATCACCTTTAGCTTGACACACACTATATACGGGGGTTCCTTTTCCATCAGAATCTGAAACACCTATCGAACCTGCAAATGCATCCATGACATGGATAACCAGATCACCTTTGCGAATCCCTTGATAACCAATTTCCTTCAAGGACTCGGTAAAACCTGAAATTCTACGATTTTTTCTTAAAGTTACTGTTCCATCACGAAAACATGTTACAACTTCATCGAATTCCCTCACTGGACGTTGCATTTTTGCAAACAAGTTTTTCCCTCGCATCAACCCCCAATATGCAGGTATTCTTTCTATCCATGGAACGGGATTATCCGTGTATTCACTGTATTTATTCATCAAAGCCCCTCCATAATTTCAGCAAGCACACCATCTGCTTCCTTTTCTAGAGCTTTTAGACTTTCCAATATGTCACTCATATCACGCAGTTCTACAGGCTTGTAGAAATATTTGGTAAAGCTGATTTCATAACCGATAACTGTTTTCTTTTCATCGCATAAGCATCAGGAGCGTAAGACAATACTTCATTCTTCATGAAAGCATCAATACCGCCTTCATAGGTGAATGGCACGATTTCAAATTCACTGCATGATACCACAGTGCATACACAACATTCCGAGCAGAATTTCGCAAAATCGAAAAAACAATAGACTTTGCGCAATTTCTATGCTATTTAAAGTTCTATTCTCTTTATTTATCACTCACATACAACTTGCTATCCAGCCACCTTAAAGGGATATATATGTACCGACCTAAGACAACAAAGGAAGGTACAATCATGCAAACAAATATTAGATTCGATTTACAGCCAAAGCAGAGACCTAAACTCGCTGAAGAAATAGCCACGGCACTCCGTGCCATTCCGTGCTATCAGAAAGTACCGAGCATGGCTTACAAAATCGGAGACTGCACTTTAGAAAAGGACGGAACCTTACGAATTCCGGATACTGTAGATAAGGAAACAATTGAACGTCTGCTTATCCACTTAGCTGACAAGGGATTTACCGGAAGCACGGAACAGACTGAGGATAGGCTTATCATATCCATGCCCAAAAACAGCTTCACCGAATCGGCTCTCGCCAATCTGCAGAAACTGATTGAGAACAAATCAGAACTGCTTGCACGAGCGTTTGTTACTGATAAGCTGGCTCTTGAAATCACGGAGGATAATGTAAGCTTTGCCTGGTTTCAGTTCACCACCAATCCCGATGAGGTGTCTGCCTACACTGAGTTTGTGAGCAGACTCTGCGATCTGGCAAGGAAGCTTAAACGGGTATCCTCCTGCACCAATCAGTCCGACAATGACAAGTACGCATTCAGGTGCTTTCTGCTAAGGCTAGGTTTCATCGGTGACGAGTACAAAAAAGCCCGTAAGGTTCTGCTTAAAAACCTCACGGGCAATTCTGCATTCCGCTACGATAAGTAAAGCGGTTTTAACGGTGCTCTGCTACTTAATGCGGAGCACCTTCACCGCCTCGTTGCGGATCAGTTTACCGTCAAGAAGCTCGTAGGCTAAATAGCCAATCTGCCCATTGATGGTGTTAACCTCCGGCTACATACTGTCAAAGTCAAATTTTGTAGACACCATTCTGTCATTTTCATCAAATATAACTAACAGATATCTGGAATAGATATCACCACGTCCCCTAACCATCAATTTATCAGATTTCTCTTTAAGAATTTCTCGTGTTTCTTCCCTAGTCATACTGGGTTTTAATTTGAAAGACAACTGGCGAAGAAGAGAATGCTCTTTTAACATTTCGTCAGCTTCATCCCAATAATGCTCTCTTGCCACCAGACAGGAGGGGCCATTGTCCTTATCCCAGATTACTGCAATATTGAGCTCATTACACTGATATGATGATGCAGCTGTTTCATCAGGAGTAAACTTGCTTTTATCAAAAATATTGAAAAAATGCTTTTCATATTTTGGGTATATTAATTTTCCGTTATACCAGACTTCAAAAAAGCCCTTTTCCATTCCCAAAAATTCAACCGACTCGAGAAGTCCGTTTTCATCATAATCCAAACGCATACTGTAGTCTCTATAGATATCCGATCTTCCTTTAAACCACGGAGTATAAGTTGCATTCCCCATTGCCTTTCTGGCATCTTCCCTTGTCATATTGAAGACCAGATCTCCTATTGATTTATTTGGTATCCATTCAAAAACTTTCATATTAAACCTCCCAATTATTGTTTTCTAATCTGTTTACGAATTTCAGCATTTCTTTGATTTCTCTAAAGTACCGCCTTAACCTCTGCGAACGGTCATATCTGCAAAGCTGGTATTAAGATGTTCAGCCAGCGTGTTTCTGAACTCTCTGGCGGTCTTGAAATAACCGTGATTGTTATCGGCACACCATGCTTTATAGACGTCATACACTTTCCCGGTAGTGCATTGGTCGGAGATCTTTCCGTCCTCACGTTCCATCATGCACTCATGGTAGAAAGCGATAACGGTATTGTTCTCGTATCTGTACATCATTCATATACAAATTCACTCACCACGATACCGCATGAAACGGGAGTTTTTCAACGATATGCAACGATATGAATGACCATCAGATACGCTCCGAAAAGAAGAATTCAGAACAGTTCCTCAACATTCCGATGCAGTCTTCCTGCAGTCTCCTCCTTCCCGATACCGAAAATTTCAGAAAGCCTTTCGACTATATGAATCAGAAGATCCGGTGAAGCCGCGGACCTGCGGCGTGGTGAAAAACATGAATCATCCGCTGATGCCTGTTCTCCGCCGCTGTCACTGTCGGGAGCTGAAGATGAAGAGTTTTCAGGAAGATTCATGTACATGTACGGATAATCGGTTTCCAGAACCAGATTATCGATTCCCGCATACCGTACCGCCTCCTCCAGTTTATGAGACTCTGTCGCCAGAAGCATTGGACCGATACCGAGTTTTAACCCCCTGCGGAGATACTGTTCGGCTCTTGAGTAATTTCCGGTAAAGGCATGGATGATTCCTTTTACCCGGTTGAGTCTTTTCAGCTCGTGCAGTATCTCATTGTCTCCGCCGACACCGTGAATATTGACCGGAAGATGATTTTCCACAGCAAAGATCAGCTGTTCATGCAGAGCTTCCGTCTGAACATCCAGCGGAACTGTATCCCTGAATCTTTTATCTATACCGATTTCCCCGACAAAAAGCTTCTTTACCGGATGTCCGTCTGCAGTAACGGATTTTTCCTCCGGGGCGGCCGGACTTTCTGAAAAAACTCTCCTGATGAGTTCATACTCAGTCCTAAGTTTTTCACGTGAAAAATCCCCGGCATACATTGGATGAACTCCCATACCGCAAAAGATTTCAGGGAAAGACGCATCAGCATGAGCTTTACTGAAAAACCGTAAAAGACGCAGATTTCTAAGTCCTTCAAAGTGCGTAACCGCAGGCGCCATGATTTCTGAAACGGAGGCTTCTGCAGATCGTAAAAGAAGACGTTCAAGCTCTTCAAAAACCTCTCTGCCTGAATTTCCGGTGAGCTTTACGAGAGCTTCAGTAAACGCATCGACCTCTCCTTCGTCCCGGCACAGCAGAAAATCATCCCTTACGACAGGCATTTCACCGTTTAAGGAGCAGGCGTTAAAAACCGAGGGGTAAAGACTTATGAGACGGGAATCAGCCGTTCGGAAAATATGACAGTGAGTATCGGTAATACCGCAGGAAACGTCTGATAATGAAATTTTGTCTGAAACGGAGGAGTCATCACCTCTCAGAGCCTTCGATTCATTCGGGGCCGATGCGGAAAACTGCACGGGATACTCCTCTTTCTGTAACGGAACGGATAATGACGGCACGGATATGAACTAAAACAGCCCCTGCTCCCCGGCATCGGAAGTCTGAACTGAAAACATAAACTGAAGGCTCCGGTATTTTTCAGGATGCGACAGACTCACTGACCTTCCGAGAACAGGTCATGCTGTGACAGGCTGTTTTCTTTTCTGCAGTATTCGTGCCGCCTTCAGGCAGGTTATGAAATACCCGCCGGTGAAAATACATCACCGGCAAACGGTTCTGAAGAAAAGACCGGGCATCACGGTTCTAGAGAACTGAATGCTCATGCAGTCTGTTTATAAGGCGTCTCTGACGGATATTCCTTTTAATTCTTCTTAGTCTGTTCAAGATTGTAGACCACGCTGACATTATCGGTAAATACAAGTTTGTCCGGAGAGTAGACCGCTGAATCAGCGGCACTGTTGGACATCATCATTCCTTTACTCATCATTCGGGGCTGCACATAATCATGTGATGCTCCGTATGACGGAGTATTATAAGAAATCGAGGCTATGGTTCCGAGCCTGACGCCGAGCGCACCTGTAATCTGTCTGGCTTTTGAGGCCGCATCGGCTACCGCATCAAGACGGGCTTTTTCCATAACCGGAGCCGGATTTTCCAGCTCGTAGGAAATGTCATAAATATTGTTTATGCCTGAAGCAACTGCTATATCGAGGACTTTGGAAATCTGTTCGAAATTTCTGATTTTAACCACTACCGTTCTGCTGGCACTGTAGCCTGATACGCGTCGTTCACTGGTCTTGCTGTCATAAACGTAATCAGGATTAACACTGATGCTTTCAGCCTTTATGCTGCCGTCATCCTTTCTGATGCTGTCTTTTAAAGAGGAATCCTTTTTCAGTCCGTCAATGAAAGCCGATACTGATTTTTCAACGGCTTTTCTGGCTGTTTCCGCTGATTCAGACTGAACGGTGGCCGCAACACGAACGTATGCCACGTCAGGCTGAGCCTTTACTGAAGAATAACCCTGGATGGAGATGGTCCCCTGCTTTTCATCGCAGTCCGCATAAGATGAAGCTCCGGTGCAGATAAACACACCTGCAAGAAGCATTTCAGTAATAATGGATGATGTTTTTGATCTAAACATAATCTTTAATCCCAATCATGGTAATCCGTACACTACCACTTACTTAATCTTACAACCAAAACAACATGCATTTTTTTATCGATATCAAAAAAACGCAAATTGACAGACAGACACAAATTAGCACATATTCAGTACAAAGGCTACATAAAAATCCGATAAACACGGTCATCTGAAAGCCACCGGATTTACCTGATACCTGTAATACGGGAGCTGTCAGCACTCACTTTCAGCTGAAAAACTTGCAATCGGCTTCGTCTCATTCCGTCATACTTTCAATTAGCACACCTGCATTAGTGCCTAAACTGTTCTTCAGTTCATTGACTTCCGTAGTATATTTTTTTGAATTATTTATCGCTGTATGGACTTTATCCTTATAATTATCATCAAACTTCAGTCTGGTTTTGCTGTATGAACCGCCAGGACATTCCTTCAATACCGATTCTACAATTCAAGAGCTCTGCCTGAAAGAATTTTGATAATTTGTTGTTTTTTACAAAACGAATAATGAGAATATGCGTTTTTTTCGCAAAACCAAACAGAGTTTTCTCTTTTTTTTGAACAGATGAACTGGTGCATACACGTTTATCTTCTCTAAAAAAACAGAATTTCCCCGGGCATGTAAATGTCAGTAAAAGCTGAATGATAAAAAAATATTTTAAAATCACAAAATATGTGCGATAATCTCACTGTTTTATTTCCTAGTATATCACTAGTTATAATATGAATTATACAGAATCCCTTAGTTTAAAGGGCTGTTCGGTGACGGATATTTTATTTATCTAAAATTTCTTAACGCGTTTTCTCCTGAGCATGCGCTGTGAAACAGAACTTTTCGGCACAGAAAATCATAATTCATACAGGAATTAAAAAAATAACGGATACGGCTCTGAAAAATATTGTTTCACATGATTTTTCCTCAACAGTAAAAAGATGTGTAAAGTTATGAATTACAATGTCCGGAACCTGTTTACGCAGGTGCTTCAGACCGGAAATTGTTAAACTCAAATCAGGCATTTGTGATAGAATTAGCGGAAATTTTAGGAATAGAGATAAAATGTCATATTTTTTACTGTTTATTAGTGCAGCCATCGTAAACAACTTCGTGCTGACCAGATTTCTCGGCATCTGTCCGTTCATCGGAGTGTCCAAGCAGTTAAGCTCGGCTACCGGCATGGGACTTGCCACCACTTTCGTACTTGTTCTGACTTCCGCAGCATGCTATCTGATGGATAAGCTGGTTCTGGTACCTCTTGATATCACCGAGCTGAGACTTATCTCCTACATTGTGGTTATAGCAGGCGTTGTTCAGTTCACCGAAGTGATGGTCAGATACATAAGCCCCGAAATCTTCAAGCTTCTGGGGATTTATCTCCCTCTCATCACCACCAACTGTATCGTTCTCGGTCTGGCTCTGCTAAATATAAGCCTGGAATACAATTTCCTTGAGGTTCTGGTATTCAGTCTTGGCGCCGGAGCAGGCTTTTCACTGGTGCTGATTATTTTCGCCGCCATGCGCGAAAGACTGGTACACGCCAACGTACCGGGGCCGTTCAAAGGAAGCGCCATAGCTCTGATTACCGCAGGTCTGCTGTCCATGGCTTTCATGGGCTTTACAAACCTCATCGGTCAGTAACGTTTTCCCGTCCCTTTTTCCATTAGCGACTCTGTCATGTACAGGTGTCAGCATATACTGAAATTAAGGTATACGGTGTCGGACCGCAATAATTTCGCAGATGCGAAAAGCATAAAAAACTAAAACAAACACATAAAGGAAGATATTGGTAAAAGCATCATGTTAGAGCAATTTACGGTTATACTGATTCTGACTGCCGGCGTATTCTGTCTGGGTTTTCTGCTCAGTGTCGCCAGCAAAAAGTTCAGAGTCGAATCAAAAGACCCTACGGCTGATCTGATAAACAGCAACCTGCCTCAGGTACAGTGCGGTCAGTGCGGATACGTAGGCTGTTCCGAATACGCAGCCGCCGTTGCCGCCGGCAAGGCCCCCATCAACCTCTGTACTCCGGGAGGAGACGCGGTTATCAGAAAGATCGCGGAGATCATGCACATTCCCGTTACCTCAACCTACGGTATGAAGGAAGAGGAACGAATTGCCTGCATCAGCGCGGAAAACTGTATCGGTTGCGGCAAATGCGCCAGGACCTGCCCGTATGACGCCATTGAAGGACAGCTCAAACATCCATACCATGTCATTCCTTCCTACTGCATGAGCTGCAGCAAATGTATCGATGCCTGCCCGAAGAAGTGCATCGCCATGGTAACCCCTGATCCAACCACAGATACATGGGACTGGGTGATCGAAAATTCAGAGGAGAGCAGATAAGATGTCCAGATGGGATAAAATCAAAAACGGGGTATTATTCAGTTTCAAAGGCGGTATATACCCTCCTGAAAACAAAATCACCGCAGACAAACCGATTGAACATATTCCGGATCCGGAATACCTGGTTCTGCCGCTGAAACAGCACAGCGGCGCCCCCGCCGACATTCTGGTGAAACCGGGACAGCATGTTCTGGCAGATGAACCTCTGACATCTCCTTCAAGTCCGATGCAGGTGCCTATCCATGCACCCGTTTCCGGAACCGTGGAAGCCGTGGCTCCTGCCGGTGTTCCTCATCCGAGCGGATTCAAGGAACCATGCATCAGAATAAAATGCGACACGCCTGAAGAACAGCAGAAGAACGCTCCTTTCAGTCATGATTCATACCCTGACTACACCTCGGTTGACAGAGAGGTGCTGCTTACCCATATCAACAGAATGGGTATTGCCGGTCTCGGCGGTGCGGGATTCCCGACCGACGTGAAGCTGAGGAGCTCCGCGAAGGCTGAAAACTGTCAGGTACTGATTATCAACGGTGCCGAATGTGAACCTTACATCACCTGTGATGACAGACTGATGCAGGAAAGAGCTGACAGAATCATTGAAGGCATCAGAGTGCTTCAGTATATCCTTAATCCGGTGTATACGGTGATTGCCGTTGAAAACAACAAGCCGGAGGCAATCAGAAAGCTCAGCGAAGCCATTCAGACATCAGGAGTGGAAAACACCAGAGTTACGGAAATTCCGGTGAAGTATCCTTCAGGAGCAGCCAGAAATCTCATTACAGTAATCACCGGTATCGAGATTCCTTATAATGCCCGCTCAACAGCCTACGGCATTGTGGTACACAACGTAAGCACCGTGTATGCGGTAGCCGATGCCGTGCTTCGGGGCAAGCCTCTGACTCACCGCATCGTAACCGTGACAGGTACCGCGCTGGAAAAACAGACAAACGTGGAAATTCCGTTAGGATACAGCATCAGGGAACTTCTTACCCATTTCAGATATCACGCTCCGTCAACTCCCAGAATTATCGTGGGCGGACCGATGATGGGCTTTACCATTCATAATGCGGACGTTCCTGTCATCAAAACATCCAACTGTATTATTGCACCGGCTCAGCATGAAATCGAACGTACCAAGCCGCAGGTAAACTGTATCCGCTGCGGCCGATGCGCCAGAGCCTGTCCGTCACGTCTTATTCCGTATGAACTATACGCATTCTGCGTGGCAAACGAACATGAATCCGCACTTAAATGCGGGCTTAAAAGCTGTATCGAATGCGGATGCTGTTCATTCGTCTGCCCTAGCGCCATCCGTCTGATAGCCGAATTCCGTCAGGAAAAGGCTCAGATTAAGATTGAGAAGCTGAAAAAGGACAAGATAAAGGCTGCCAAGGAAAGATATACCCTGAAACAGCAGAAACTTGCAGAGGAAGAAAGACTGAGAGCTGAACGCAAGGCTGCGGCTCTTGCCAAGATCAAGAACCAGCAGGCTTCAGCCGGAGCTTCCGAAAAACCGGCAGCTGCAGGTGCCGATGCCGAACTTGAAGCAAGAAAGAAAGCCGCTCTTGAAAAGGCAGCCGCCATCAAGGCTGCGAGAGCAAAAGCAAAAGCTGAAGCCGCACAGGCTGAAACTGCAGGCACCGGGGCAAAGGCTCCTGCTTCCCAGACTCCGGCTGAACCTGCAGCCGAGAATGCTTCAAAGAGCGCCGACCTTGAAGAAAGAAAAAGAATAGCCCTCGAAAAGGCAGCCGCCATCAAGGCTGCGAGAGCAAAAGCCAAAGCTGAAGCCGCACAGGCAGAAACTGTCGGCACCGGGGCAAAGGCTCCTGCTTCCCAGACTTCTGCAGAACCTGCAGCCGAGAAGGCTTCAAAGAGCGCCGACCTTGAAGAAAGAAAAAGAATAGCCCTCGAAAAGGCAGCCGCCATCAAGGCTGCCAGAGCAAAGGCAAAGGAAGAAGCCGCCGGAGCCGGACAGGCAAAAGAGACTTCAGCAGATAAAAATAAAGGAGAACAGTAATGAGCAGTAATCTGATTCAGGAGAGTGCTCCGCACGATCTCAGTGTTTCCACCACCGGAAAGGTAATGAGAACACTGATTCTTACCCTGATTCCGGCACTTGCCGCCAGTGTGTATTTTTATGGTTTCGGCATCATCATTACCATGCTTATCACCACAGTAAGCTGCGTTCTTTCGGAAATGATATGCCTTAAGCTGAGAAAGAAAAAAATAAATCTCATCTGGAGAGATTCATCAGCTCTGGTTACGGCCGTGCTTCTGGGATTTACTCTCCCGCCTCTTCTGCCATGGTATCTTTCGGTAATCGGTTCCGTTTTTGCCATCGTGGTTGTAAAGCAGATATTCGGCGGTCTGGGACAGAACATCTTCAATCCGGCCATGGCGGGATTCGTGTTCCTGCTCATAAGCGCCCCGCTGCCAATGACCACCTATGTAAACGCAATGCCTGATGCCTACAGGATAATAAGTCCGTCACGCGCGGCATCCATCATATTCAACGTGGACAGATCAGCCAGTGAACTTGATATAAACAGACAGATCTCAAAGCTTGATTACCTCGACAGATTTCCGGAAAAGGAACAGTTCAGAATAGCCGACGGATACACCGGTTCAACCTTCCTGGTTGACGCCAAACACGAACAGCCGGAAAGGAACGTACAGGGTTTTGTTGCGGAAAACGCCCCTGATCTTTCCTTCTATACCCTTTTTGCCAGAGTGGTAATCGGCGTATGCTTCCTCCTGGGAGGTGCCGTTCTTCTCATCAGGGACATCATTGATTTCAGAATTCCGCTGGCATTCCTCGGAACTTCAGCGGTTCTGACCACCGCATTCTATCTGGCTGCTCCGGAACTTTATCTGGCTCCCTGGTATCACCTGTTCTACGGAGCAACACTGCTTGGGGCCTTCTATATCATGACCGACCCGGTAACGGCAGTTTCCAAGCCGTCTGCCGCATGGATTTTCGGCTGTGTCATAGCAGTGCTTTTCGTAATTATCCGTAACCTTGGCGGATACCCTGATGCGGTAGCCTTCAGCGTACTGCTGGGCAACGCCTGCGCCCCGCTGATTTCAGTAATGACCAGACGACGTGAATTCGGTCAGGGCTTCACTCCGGAGAATATCAATGACTAACAAGACAAACGGCTTCAGAGACTCCTCTCTGTACGTGGGACTCCTGCTCTCACTCATCACCATGTGCTGCCTCGGCATCGTGTTTGCGGTGAAGGACTTTACCGCTGACAGCATCCGTCAGGCAGATATTGAAAAGCAGAACAGTGCCTTCAGACATCTGCTCAACGGAGTTAAGTTTGACAACAATCCCAGTGCCGAATGCTATCTTGCCGACGGCTTCGGTTCAGCAGAAAAAAAAGTGTATGTGGCCAGATCAAAGGATCAGGTTACCGCATACGTGGTTTACTATGATGTGACCGGCGGTTACAGTACTCCGTTCTCAATGGTTGCAGGTGTCGGTGCAGACGGCATCATCAACTACGTCGACGTGGTTGAATTCAATGAAACCCCGGGACTCGGTGACAAGATTTTAAGACGTACCGGAAACTATCTGGACAGCTTCACCGGAACCGGTCTTTCCAACCGCAGATTCGACGTGAAGAAGGACGGCGGCGATTTCGATTACTTCACCGGTGCAACCGTAACTCCGAGAGCCGTGGTACGTTCCACCAGAGCCATGCTCGAACGCATCGGCACACTGGATCTCGGTTCCCTTAAGAAATGTGAGGCAGAGAAATAATGTTTGATAAGATTTCTGAAATTTTCAAGGACGGACTCTGGAACAAGAATCCGGGACTGGTTCAGCTTCTGGGGCTCTGTCCGCTTCTGGCCGTAACCTCAACCGCGGCCAACGCTCTCGGGCTCGGCATTGCCACCATTGCCGTGCTTACGGTTTCCAACCTGCTGATTTCAGCGGTAAGAAGACTGCTTAAGGCTGAAGTGCGCATTATCATCTACGTGATAATCATCGCCTCTGTGGTAACCTGCGTACAGCTCTGCATGCAGGCCTATACCGCCGAACTCTACGAAGCGCTGGGACTCTATATATCCCTCATCGTAACCAACTGTATCATCATCGCCAGAGCGGAAATCTTCGCCTCAAGAAACAGCATGTTCTACTCTGCTCTTGACGGTTTCGCCAACGGTCTCGGCTTTACCGCCGTACTTCTCTTTATCGGCGGAGTCAGAGAAATAATCGGCAAGGGCACCCTGTTCTCCGGCATGGATCAGCTTATCGGCGAGTCAGGCAGAAATCTGCAGATAAACCTCTTCAGTGCCGATGACGGTCTGCTGATAGCCATTCTGCCTCCGGGGGCATTCATTACCCTGGGACTTCTGGTGGCTGCAAAGAACTATCTTGATAACCGACTCTACATCAAGAACTCAAGCAAGAAACGCGACAGCGAATCAACCATCGTTACAGAATAACGTACACCTGTACTGGTCAGAAACGGGACAGCATGCTGTCCCGTTTTTCATATAAATTCTCACGTCCTGAATGAAAGCCCCGGTTCATTATGATTCTGAAGTTATGACACCGGTGCGGCGTAACATCCGGAACAATCCCTCAAAAAGCTTAAGACTCCGTAAAAATCAGGTCATTACGGCTGATGACGGAAAGCTGACATCATCATTCATGAATATTTTCGGAATTTTTACGCGAGTTTAAGTATAATGGCGGATATTTTGCCGGAAAGCATGCAATTTTATAAATTTGGTACTGTTGTTTAATTATGTTTTTAGTAGATTCCCACTGTCATCTCGACAGTTTAGATTATCAGAACGTTCATAAGGACGTTGCCGATGTCATAGCCAGGGCTCATAAAGCCGGTGTTACCCATTTTCTCTGTCCCGGAGTTGATCTCGAAAGTTTTCCGAACATGTATGAAATGGTTAAGGATTTCAACGAAGTGTGGTGTGCCTGCGCCATCCACCCTGAAAATATCAACGAAGGAAACAGGGACTGGAAAGACGACGATCTGAGAAAGTTTCTCGCACTTGACAGAGTCATTGCCGTCGGCGAAACCGGACTTGATTACGTCTGCACTCCGGAAACCCGCGACCTGCAGATTCCAAGCTTTGTCAGACAGATTCATCTGGCTGTGGAAACGGACAAGCCTCTAATCATTCATACCCGCGGTTCGGCACTCGAGTGCATGGACATCATGAAGGCCGAGGGAGCAAGAGACTGCGGCGGTGTAATGCACTGCTTCTGCGAAGGAAAGGATGAGGCCAGAAAGGCACTGGATCTCGGATTCTATATTTCATTCTCAGGCATCGTAACCTTCAAAAACGGTGAAAACGTGAGAGAAGCCTGCAGATACGTACCTGCGGACATGATGCTGGTGGAAACAGATTCTCCTTATCTAGCCCCGGTTCCAAAAAGAGGCAAACCTAATGAACCTGCATTTGTGGCACACACCGCAAGAGCAGTGGCGGAAATCAAGAACATTCCGTACGAAACCCTGTGTGAAATCACTTCCAGAAACTTTTCATCATGCTTTAAGGTAAGTCTCTCCTGAAGCTGAAACCGTCCCCTGCTTTCGCGGTGCAGGTCTTTAGAGGATGTGCCCCAAAACTCCCGTCGCGAAAGCATTTTCAGAGCATAATGACATTTTTTCCCCGTTAAAAACAGTGTGATAACTGTATAAAACATTTGTACAGAATGTTATAATTACGTGGTATCATTCATGGTACGAACACATAAGAATTTAAGGAGTCACACATGGCAGATGAAACTATTTTTTCAAAGATAATCAGACACGAAATTCCGTCAGACATCCGTTATCAGGATGACGACATCACCGTTTTTGCTGATATTGCTCCGAAGGCGAAGGTTCACCTTCTTATTGTTCCTAACAGAGTAATTCCTTCAGTTAACGAACTTGAAGACGGCGATGCCGCATTAATCGGCAAAATGGTTTTAACCGCAAAGAGAATTGCCAAGGAAATGGGCTTTGCTGAAAACGGATACCGTCTGGTTATAAACTGCGGCAAGGACGGCGGTCAGGAAGTTCCTCACCTGCACCTGCACCTTCTCGGCGGTGAAAAACTTCGTATCGTAGGAGCTGGTTTCTAAGGAGTATACCTGTTTTATGTCTGTTAAGATTTGGGCAAAAGTATCATTACTGTTTTTATCCGTTTCCGTGCTTTCCGGCTGTAACATCCTTACTGATCTTTTTCATCAGGATAAAAAGCAGGAAACCAGGGTTGTGGCAGAAGAACCTTCAGTACAGGCAAAGACAGCCACGAATAAAAACACTGCAAAGAACAGCAAAAAGAAACAGAAGAAGAATAACAGAACCGGAAAACAGCAGGCTAAAGATAACGGCTCGGCAGTAATCGTTGAAAAGCAGAGTGAACCTGTTCAGGAAGAGAAGATCGTCGAAGCGGCCGATGCTGAAGAAGAAACTCCGGCCACCATTGACGAAAAGCCGACCGTAAGCTCAAAACCCCCTGTTGTCCGCAATACCTGTATCGGCAATGATAACAATATCAAGGCCGGTTTTTCTGAACTTTCCGAAGCTGCCGGATACTCTTTCCAGCCGCGTCAGCCCAACCTCGTCATGGTTACCGGCATAACGGTAGGCAAAGGCATCTGCAAGGGAGCCTCATCATACAGCAGTATCGTGAAGCATAATCTTGCCGCCTCAGGAAGATTTACCCTTATCGGCAACGACGTAAGTCAGCGTATTCTCAAGGCTGCTTCCGGAACCTCTTACGCATATCTCGTGAGAGTGGCCAAGTCCCAGAACGTGGACTACATTGTTTCCGGAGCCGCCATCAAGAACGGCAACAAGATCAATCTGATTCTGAAGATCACCGACATCAAGTCGGGATCTACAGTATGGCAGAAGAGCAGTTCTCTCCAGTAGGAGAAGCTTAATCAGAAATATAAGGGAGGTTTCCGAAACAACAGGAACCTCCCTTAATCTTTATCAGTACCATCCTGTATCATACATCATTTAAACCATCCAGCAGTTATCTCCCAGGCCACATGTTTAAACGTAAGACTGTCAGGTTCAACGTGACACTCCAGAAACACTACCTGAACCCCGGCTTTTAAGGCCTTTTCAAGAGCCTCTCCGAATTCCGGATGCATGCTGACATTAGGACGCACCTCCCTGATTCCGTCCATCTGAATCACGAATGTAAGAACAGCCGTATATCCTTCCCCGACTGCCCTTACAAGTTCCATAAGATGCCTTACTCCGCGTTCCGTCGGAGCATCAGGAAAATATCCTGTTCCGTCTATTTCGAGAGTGCATCCCTTAACTTCCATCAGAAATCTGCGACTGCCGTATTCCATGTAGAAATCCATGCGTGAATCACCAAATGAATGCTCAGGAACAATTCTGTCAAAGCCTAAGGTATCAAGCCATTCCCTGACAACCACGTTGGGTGCCTGACTGTCCATATTGACGAGAAGCCCGTTGCCCTTACGCACGGCAACAAGATCATATACCGTCTTTCTGCCAGGAGTTCCCGGAGCCGTCAGGTAAACCTCACTGCCCTTTATAAGCAGTTCCCGGCATCTTCCGGTATTCTTGACATGCACGGTTTCGACCCCGTCGGCAGTCTCCACATGAGCAATGAAACGGTTGGGCCGATCCAGAAAAACGGCCGGAGTAATATTTTTATATTTCATGGCATTTAATAAAAAATAATACAGGCATATGGTAGAAATCTATACTATATGTACTTATGGCTAACGCACGGTACTTACTTTCTGTTTCAATTATAGTACAGATTAGAACTTATACTTTTCTTCCAATGACAGATCCCGAAAAAAATCAGATTCTTCACGGAATTGTCGGGAATGTAAATATTGAAGAAGGGGCAAAAGTATTCCGGTATATAACAGGCTTTGCTCAATGACGCTATTGAATAAAACTTTCACAAACATCAGGACTATAGAAACCTTCTTGTTCTAAGGTCGTTTCTTTTCAAATCATATCAAAATAAGGCTAAGCAGGATTCAGAGTTTGATTATGAGAAATACTGTGACAAAAAAGATAAATTCGGTCTGATTGTTTTAGAATCAGATCAGGATCTGCCTCCTGTTGTTGCTTATACGTGCTATGAAGAACGATGGAAACTTGAGATGGTATTTAAGTATTACAAGATGGATGAAGATTTGGACAGAACAAGGGTTCATGGAGATTTTGCTGTAATAGGAAGCGAATTCGTTAACTTCATTTCTACTTTGATAACCTGCAGGATTATCAATAAGGCTCAGAAGTCCGAAGTTCTGAAAGAAATGTCATACGGCGAAATGATGGATGATCTGTCATCCGCATGGAGAATGACTGATGCGCCTTTAAATGTACCGGCATCATCAGATGACGGATACTGGGTTCACACCCTCAATACAGTGATGGAAACATTAGAAAAATTGGGACTTTCAGTTCCTGCAGCAAAACCTGAACCAAAGAAAAGAGGAAGAAAGCCCAAGGTAACAGAACAGTCCGAAACAACACCTCGTAGACCGAGGGGGAGACCAAGAAAGGTTATAGTTTCACAAAACACTGAAAATTAGAGGTATAGTCCGTAGAATTGTGAAACTTTTAATTGAATGTCTCATTAAAAGTTTTAAAATAGCAGGCAAACGTGTTTAACACATCTTTATCGTTTATCCGCGCCCCCTATCAGCAGACAGTGCCGGAATAAACGAATAAACTGGAGCTTTTATGAGATTATTGGGTATATTAAGCCTTATAAGTGCTGTTCTTGCCAGATATACCGCAGTATTTGTTATCGGTGCAGGTGTACTGGCTTATTTCATTCCCTCCCTTTTTACCTGGGTATCAGGCTACAAACAGATTATCGTGCTGGCCGTAATCATGCTGGCAATGGGTGTAAGCCTCAAGGCTGAGGATTACAAAATCCTGGCAAAACACCCTTTTGATATCTGTATCGGTGCCGTGGCTCAGTTTACCATTATGCCTCTTACCGCCTTTGCGATTGCAAAAATCTTCAATCTGTCTGACGGTCTCACACTGGGGCTTATTCTGGTGGGAAGCTGTCCCGGCGGTGTATCTTCCAACATCATGAGTTATCTCTGCCGCGGTGACGTGGCCTATTCCGTCGGCATGACCACCGTATCCACCCTGCTGGCTCCGGTAATGACTCCGCTGCTTATCACCCTGCTGCTCAGTAAAGACGTCAGCATGGATCCCTGGTCAATGGTTAACTTCCTTATTATGGTGACCATTATTCCGGTAGGTCTCGGCTCTCTTTCCAACATTGCCTTCGGCAAAAAAAGGCTCTTTCAGGAAACAGTCAAACTTATGCCCGGAGTTGCGGTTATCGCCTTCTCTTTCATCGTCGGCGGAGTTATCGCGGTTCACGGTGAAAAATTCCTGGAATCAGGCCTTATTATCTTCGCCTGTATCTTCCTGCATAACGCCGTAGGATACGTACTGGGATATCTTGCAGCAATGCTCAACAGAATGAGTGTTGCCAAAAGACGTACTCTTTCAATTGAAGTCGGTGTACAGAACGCGGGGCTTGCCACCGGACTCAGCACCAAGTTCTTCCCTATGGTGCCTGAAGCCGCAATAGCCTCAGCAGTATCATGCGTATGGCACTCCGTCTCCGGAACCATTCTTGCCAACCTGTATCTTCTCATGGATAACCGCAGAGAGAAAAAGAACCGTGTGAATCCGGCAGCGGGTACTCAGGTGGTGCGTAAAGACAGAGAAATCAGCAGCCGATAACACCGGTTAAAGACTGCTGAATAGAAATACGGCAATTCAGACCGCATTACCGAAAAACAGGGATATGAGTTTAAAACTCATATCCCTTTGTTTTGCCTGAATCTGGAATAAAGCCTTCAATCATCCCTGAGAGCTGACTGTTCCGTATTCTGCCGGGGTTGAGATATTTCTTTACGAGGGAGAAGTAACAGGCAATTGTGACGGTGACGGGAACTGAAAACGCAACCTATTCCGGAATATAGTTCCATACTCCTAGTTCACCGTAATTATCGGCAAGATCCTCTTCAAGAGGAATGCCGCAGCTCCATCTCATCACCAGGCTTGAGGCATAGATTTCGTCATCTGTTTCCCTTTCGTCATAGGCAAGAAGTCCGGTGCTGTTATGGGCAATGGTTCTCAGAACGGAGATATTCTGTCTGATGAATTTCACCTGATCGGTGTAATCAGCGTTGGCCACCAGTTTAAAAAGACCGTTCATGGCATTGATGAACACCTGAATGTCATGAAGCTGATCCGTGGTAAACCACTGCCTTGCGGAATCTTCATCTGCTGATCTGATTTCAGTCCCGTCATTATCTTCGGAAGCATCATCGAGGAATACAAAACCGCTGTCTGATGATTCATCATCGTAAGCCGTCATGCTGAGGTCGTAAACAGCTTCATTACTTGCGTTTTCTTTAGAATTATCCCCTGCTGATTCATCCTGATTCCTCTCAGCAGCGGATTTATTATTGTTTTCAGAACTCATGGCTTCTCACTTAACAGTTATTCTTTAAATATATATGCCGGTAGTTTAACGGCACAGGCAGATTGAGAATGTGTCGCAGACGACATATTCGCACGTTTGCATAAATAAAAATACAGCATGGCAATTGTGAAAAATAAAATTAACCGACATTTTTGCTGTAATCGTACGCGAAAAAAGTAAAAATTTCTGTTAACCACTAATTATTTTACCTTTTTGCACTTATGCCGTTCAACTTTACAGAAGACATGCGTACACATTTATTGAATGACCGGTAATCAGAAATAAAACATCTGCATAAGCAGATTTTTATAAACCTTGAAGGAACTGGTTATGACTCGTGACAACAGCAAATATTATGAATTTCAGGATCGAACTGCTTCATTGTGTTTCAGTTATCCTTTCGTTTTTTATTCGGCAGATAATGTATACAGGACTTGATTCTTGACGTTTTGAATATTCTTTAATAAAGTAACACCTGTCTGACGTTACATGTCGTCATCAGTTGAATATCAGTGCTCTGCAGAGGAACAAAAAGGATAACAGAATATGCTACAGATTGTTTTTTTACCCGGATTTCTGGGAACCGCCCATGAATTTCTGACCTTTGCAGACAAATTCTCCATAGGCGCGCAGATCATATCCCTGCCGGGGTCCGGATGCAGTGATGCCGAGGTGGATTTTACCAGCGTAAATGACTGGCTGGAGGAACAGCTTATAGGCCTGAAGGTAAAGGAATGCATCCTTTACGGATATTCCATGGGTGGCAGAATAGCAACCCATTATGCCCTTACCGCTGAACGTCCGAAGGTTAAGGTAAAGGGACTTATCCTTGAAAGCTCCGGTTTCGGCATTGCGGACAAGGCCGAGAGAAAAGAAAGATTCAGAAACGACAAAGTCTGGGCTGAAAAGTTTGCCTCAGGTCCGATGAAGGATGTGGTTACAGAATGGTATGGTCAGCCTGTTTTTGCGGATCTTGATGAAGAGGAAAAGGAAAAACTCATTCTGATGCGCTCACGCAATATCGGAGAAAGAATGGCCAGAACTCTTACCGGACTGAGCACGGGTAAAATGCCTTACCTTGGCGGTCTTATAAAGGATACAAACCTTCCGCTTCTCTATCTTTACGGCGAAAACGACGTAAAATACAGAGAGCTCGCCTTAAAGCTTGCCGAAGCCCGGAATCCCGCCATAACCGTAACCGGAATCAGCGGATGCGGACACAACATTCATATGAAAAAGCCAGAAGATATAGTACTCGGCATCAGTCAGTATCTTGAGAAGAATTTTTCATAAAAAGGAATCCGTACTGAAAAAACAACCGTTTCTGAGAACACATACCTGAAACTGCTGCCGTTTCCGTATTCTCAGCACCTGCAGGAAGGTAATACGGCATGCCGGTGTACTTCTGCAGAATTACTGCCGTAATGCCCTCCTGAATTATCAGAAATATGCTCAGGTCTGCGGGTACGGATGCTGTGGAGGCTTCAGATGTTTTACCTTTTTATCAAATCAGAACAAATCCCTCAAAGATGCGGTTAAAACACCGGAAATTCCACCCTGCCTCACATCACACTTCTTAAAATTTTTTGACAAATGCCTTAAATAACAATGATTAATTAAACAATCATTTGAATCGCTCTGCAATTGATGTCATAAATTAATGCAGGGGTTCCATAGTCGGGACTGCGGTTATCTGTCTAGTCGTATCAGCCGGATAAGCGCCGTTGATTTTTAAAACCATAGAATGTTTACCTCAGGTTCCGGAAATACTCATCGAATGATGCATAAAACCGGAGCTGTGTCAACTGCCTGTTTCATCTGTTATCAGAACAACTTCAGTAAAAGTCATCCGTGAATTTTACCGTTACATATGATTAGAATCATGTCATGACGGCTGTAGTCCGATCCTTACAGGCTTGTTTCCGGAAGGTAATAATCTATGGTTTCAGGAGTTTTCTTTAGCCCTGTAGTTTAGAAAGCTCCGTATATTATCAGTCGTAAGACCGGAATAATATATCTGGAGAGGACCATGAGCATAGTAACCTACCATGACATTATGACTGAAGAAATGATTTACGGGTTCATTACAACCCTTAAACGTTTTCATCTTTCTGATGCCGAAATTGATTCAGTGATATCAGACATTCACCGGCTGGATTATTTTCCGAAAATGATCGTCGGTATTCCTGATGAGCTGAAAAGTCCTGAGATTATAAAAGCCATAGTCATGTCCATGGACATGAACTTCAGTATTTACAGGAACCTTACCAGAAAATAAATTACTGACGGCCGGCTACCCTTCATGTTCCGGTTATAAAACCGCAGGGACGAATGATTTTTAAGAACCGCATGATTCCGTATTTCGATGATATGCGGTTCAATAATAATGATAATAATAATTAAGCAACAGCACGCGTAAATATCTGTATCACGTATGTCGGTGTTTTCTGTTCAGATATACGTTATGAGTATGCGTTAATAATAAAAACGGAGAGGACATCTGCCAGCATCACATCGGCGACGGATGTCAAAGGAGAGAAAAATGAAAAAGCTTCTTTCGGTGGATGAGCTGATAGGACTTAATAAATTCCTGTGCGGCTCTGAGCAGATAGAAATAAGAGACAGAAACATACTGGAAAACATTGTACAGAACTACGACTCCATAGATGAATCATCAGGCTATAACACCGGACTTGCAGCCATGATTCTCTACAGTATCCTGAGGGAACATCCCTTTGTATACAACAACAGGGAAACAGCGATTCTCGCTACTACCACCACCATGATCATGAACGGATGCAGTATCCATGCAACTGATGACGAACTGCAGAATCTTGCCAGAAAAATTGAAATCTGTGAAATAAGCAGAGATGAGGCAAAAAACTGGATATACAACCATTATACCGTCCAGTCATGCGAACCGGGTTCGATTAATGAACCTCGGGTCGCAACCGAGGCTTAACGGGCTTTAAACCCCGTCGTGATTATTTCGACAATATAATCCTTCTGTACTCAATATCCCCAGGCAGGAAAAACAGAAAGCTTCATTCTGTTCCATTCAGTTTCTGACTGACCGGAGCGGTGAAACCGAATATAAAAAATGCAGGAATGAATCAGAAGGATAATACTCATCTGATTACTCCTGCATTGCTTAACTGTCTGACACCTGCCGACTGATTATTTTTTCTTCTTCTTTTCCTGTTCAAATCTGGTGATGGTTCTTTCATCCCAGTTCACGTTTTCACGGATAACCGCCGCCGGAGTTCCTGCTATTACACAGTTAGGTTTGAATCTTTTTTTGGTAACGAGAGAGCCTGCACCCACAATGCAGTCTGAAGGAATAATAACGTCTTTTCCCACAAAAACGTTCATACCTATCCATACATGATTTGCCACGTGAATTCCGAATACCGGCTTATTGATGGCAGCATCCGGATTATCCAGATCATAGATGGTATGTCCGTCTGATGCCCTGAGTTCGAGATTCAGTGCAGACAGAAATCTGTCGCCGACAAGAACCTCCAGATTCTTTTCATCGCCTGCATATACATTCATGTTTCCGACATTGCAGTTATCACCGAAGCAAATCGTTCCGTTTCGGTTACTCAGATTGATGTTCACTGAATGTCTGCTCTTGAAGGACCTGCCTAAATAAATAAGACCGTTCTCTCCCATGGTAACCGAACAGGCCTTAAGACACAGATCATCCCAGATTACGATGGCTGAATTCTTTCCACGGTAATTTATGCGGATACGGTATTCCTTTTCTGCGACTTCAGGCGTTATTACGTCACAGGAAACAGAATCATCAGCTCCGGCATGCAGAACAATAATATTGTTTCCCTGTTTGGTGAGATTATCGTCTCTGAACATTGGTGACAGTAATTTATTTTCTGTTAAAGGAAGATCCCTGATTTTCTGCCTAAAATCATTTACATTGAAAAGCATGACTTCTCCATCATAAACCGGTCTGTATTCAGCGTCACATGATACGACAGGGGTCAGAAACCGACTTACACCTGACCGTCGTATGCTTACCGCTATTTAACCGGAAATCTAAATTCTTTAGTATATTGCTGTACAAAAACCGCGATAATTATACTACACAAAGGAGAAATCAAGACTGTCATTCACGCAACAATTTGAGACAGATTATCATTCCATACGTTCTGTCCGGAATTATCCTCCAAAACATGATCAAAACGCTTAAATTTCCGACATTAGAATATTAATCTGTTTAGAAGGCGCAAACTGAACATTGGTGACAGTAATTTATTTTCTGTTAAAAGATTTTTATTCTATTCTTTTGTTCCATTGGCGGAGGTATCCTTGTCAGAAACAGCTTTGGTTGCCGATTTTAAGCAAATACCAAAATTCGTGTGACGTTCAAGGGAATTAAGTTCCTGCTTGATATAGTTCCAGGAATCAACATAATCTGAAGTCACAGAGAAATCAGATTCTGCAAGGAATTTGACAAAGCCATCAGTATCCTGTCTATACCGTCTCACAAATGCCACTGCATCTTTCTCCTTTTCTTCATCTGAAGAGTTTTGCTTGTTATGAAGTACATGATCCAGGTTGCAGGACATATAGTATAACTGATACGGAATATTCCATATCGTCTGAGTGGTTGATAACACATTGAGGCATCGACTCTTTGTCGAATTTCGCTCCCGTATTCCGTCAGCATTGGACGTACGTATCTCAGTTAGAGAGTATTTCGTTTTACTGACCGACGAATCCTCCACCACGTTTTCATCGGGAATGTATGCACCATCAGTATCAGTTATATGAATAATCTGCTGAAAATTAGTTTTTTTCAAGTAATTTGAATTTGCATATTTTTTTACAATATCACAAACAATAGTTCTAATTTTTGAAGGGTTGGTTCCTGGTTTTGAAGTGATATCTCCGTGTGTAATGTGCACATATACGGAACTACTGCTGAATACTTTCTCCAGCATAACGCCAAGAGCTTCATCGTCTGAAGGTCCTTCTACAATTACAAATACGATTTTCTTACGAGCCCCTGTATTCCCCCGCCTCTCTTAAGGCAAAAGCAATTTCTGCATTATGAGTCGGCTTATACAGTTCCTCATCTTGTTCGCCAAGCATTATATCCCGATAATAAAAGCTGCGTAGATTATTATTATCCTTAACATTCGTCATGCGTATATAGCGATGATATGGATTTGTAGTCGTGAATGCAATAAAGCCTCGATCAATGGTCTCAAGCGGTCTCAGGTTATGAGAAGTAAAGATGAGCTGACCTTTTCCTTTTTCCGTAATAATACGGAGAAGTTCTCCAAGAAGATACTCAAACACTCCTGCATCCAATTCATCCACTGCAACAGTAATTGATGACTTATTGTAAACCACAATAAGCAACTGGAGAATGGAGATTATTTTCTTGATACCTTCAGATTCATATTTAAGAGGTATCTCTTTGGCTCCTCTATTGGACATAAACTGAATCCTATTTCCGCGTTCTCCATCAGGTAAAAGTAAAGAGCCCAAATCTTTTACACCTACAGTCAGTCCGGGAATCAATTGTGTAAGAACGATATTCATATTAGAAATGATTTTCTCTACCACATTTTTTTCCTTCTCCCGGATCTCAACAGGACTACCAAGTGGCAACATAATAATTCCTTGATAGTCTAGACTACCTTCCGAAATTTTAAACATCAATGGCTGAGCATTCAGACTGATTGCTCCTGTATGTGATGTTCTCACTACAAAAAGGCTGGTGTTTCCATAGTTAACCAGGCTCTCAATAATTGAAAAATAGAATTTAAGATCGTTGTCAAAATTGCCTTCTGCCCGATGTACTTCCACATTTTTGCGAATAATTTCCAACAGTTCCTTCGAGAAGATAAAAGACCTGGAAGACGCTTCTGCAAGCTTCTTGGCAACCAGAGAATTGGTAGCTGTCTCTCTGCTGTTTCCTATAAGCAGATGTCTCTTCGCTACCGGAGAAAAACTATCTTCGCAACTGGTATCCATTAAACGACCAATCTTAGTCTGCTTATCTGACAAAATTGGGCATTTGAGCAACTCGTTAAAAATAACGACTTTCCGCTCACCATGATTTAGCTCAACTGTATTCTGAATTGCATCTTGCACGCTTCTTATACTGAATTGATATATAACTGTTTGCGGTTCTTCTTCCAGCAGAATACTAAACTCAAAAGAAAGTGTCGCCTCGTCTGAATCAGCATTGATATAATCGGCAAACTCCAAAGGAACAGGACGCCCGCAAAGCACAATCTTCAAAAGGTCAAGTGCTTCAACAACTGACGTTTTACCGGATCCGTTTTGACCATAAATACCAATAACACTTGCCTTGTAGTCCTTTCTTGCGTTTTTTAAGGAAAGACTGCCATTAATAACGTTTTTAAAGTTTTGAATGCAGATATTCGTAATGCGGACAACTGATGCATTCATATGAGTTACCTCCCCTCATTCCATGAGTCTTATAATTATTGTATCATCGTTTCTCAAGATTACAAATACAAACATTAAAATATTCACAAAATATTCCGATTTCTTTATTCATTTTCAGTTTTTGCAAATTTCATAAATTTAATTATATTTCAGATTTGAATTTCTTTGAACATTCGCTTTGTCAAAACCAAGCTTAAGGTGCAACACTTTTTCGTTACTGTTCACCGCAGACTGAAACAGAAAAACCAATAAAAATTTCACACATTAGTTAAGTGAACGACAAAATTATTTTTTCTGAAATAATCTCAAAGACAGGAGCTTATCACAGAAGGAGTTCCGGGATGCAGAAGCTGAGTCTGCACACTCCTCAAACATAGGCGGTATAGTCACAAAAAAGTTTTGGATGTTCTCTTACAGGATTACTCTACTGACATATTTAATCGGATAAAGATCTGCGAATACGACTTCAGCCTTATTAACGAACGCTTTTAAAGATATCAGCATATTCAGGCTATATCTCATTTTCCATGAGGCAGGTTGTCTGTATTGTATATCTCGAGAGCATACTTTTGGTGGACTCCAAAGACAATGAAAAAAGCACTAGCAGAATTCGTTTTACAAAACACGAATCAGACTGTCTGAAAAGACATCACAAGCGTTTTTATTCATCGGGGGTAGTAAAGAAAAGCTAATCAGTATTCAGAACCGTCGATATTGCTGATTATCAGTGAAACGATATTGTCCATCTCATGGTCGTTGACCTTGGATGCCACACGGTTGTACTCGGAATTTACCATCAGGGAAAGATCGTTGCTATCTTTGGTGTAGATTTCCCTTGAACCAAGACCTGATTCATCGAATGAATACATAATGGTACGGTAGACGTTATCCTCTTCAGGATTCATTACAGAAAAATCTGTAGATGAAACCATACCGAGAATTCTGTTGAAATTCTGTCGGCCTATAAGAGTCTGAATATTTGAAAGACTGTTAAGATACAGTGAATCATACTGTATTTCTGCTTCCGTGCTGTACCTGAAGCCCAGTTCTGAAACCGGGTATCTGAAAAATTCTTCAGTAAGACCGCTGGTTGAATAAGCGATTATGTAACCGTTGTCCAGAACATCAGGATTAACGGTTATATCACTCCATGCAAGAATATAGTATCCCAGGGAATCGGTAACACCTGCAGTGACTTCCCCTTCACACTTAAGATCATGGTCAGAATCAACGCATACGGTATATACGCCCTGCGGTACCGGTATTTTTGATTCAGATTCCAGAAGATTATGATTGTGAAGACCGTTGATTTTTACCGGAATACTGTAGGACATGATATCCCTGTATCCGGTATCAGGAATGTATGACGGAATAACGGAACCGTGACAGGTACTGACGCTGGCAGTATCCATTACCTCGTCAGTCACTGTCTGAACGCCGTCAGACACATTATCGTCATATGATAAAGTCTCATTTTCAGAAGATGCCAAAAGCTCTGCGTCAGCTGAAAATACTTCAGCACACATCAGTGACATCACGGCAGAAACTGCCATAATCAATGCTTTTGAGCCCTTTTTCTGAAAAATCATAACCTTAGCTTTAACCGTTGCGGGACATACATTTTCTGAATAAATTCCGACGTCCCGGAAAAAAACTGTGCATAAAACACATATACTTTAATGGAGTATATGGACATTATAGGGAACTGAAATCAATTTACCCTAGCCAAGTTCACAGTTTGAAACATACATAGCTAAAAAAATAACAGAACAGAATAATTTTGTTTAAAAAACACTCAATACTGATTACATACGGGGAATAAGAAGACTTAATGAAGGCAGTTATCGATTACGGCAGACTGGATGTAACTGAAACAGAATAAAAAAAGCTCCCGATATGGCATCGGGAGCCAAACTTGGACAAAAATAACTTTAGTTGAGGACCAAGGAAATAAATGTCCTTAACCAATAAAGTCATAGAATAGATTTGTCTATTGCTACGGTGGGAATAATACACATAAAACGTTTTCAGAAAATCACTATTAATCACATTTTTACAACATCTGCTTAACATTTTATTTAAACAGACAAATAATAAACACCTGTCAATGATTAGTGGTGATTCATTCTTTACATAACTGCTTTTCGAAAGGTTTTGCAGATAACAGCTCTCGTAAAAGCCTGTCAATTCGGGATGTTTTGCCACTAAGTACAGCAATCTTCCTCAGACATAAAAAAACATCTGACTTATATCCGGAAAATAAATCAGATGTTTTTACTTTTTGACTTCATCAGAATGCTGAAAACCGGTCATCAGTTCATACTGTAATGAACACTGATTATTCAGTTCTCACTCTGATGTTCTTGGTACGGTAATACCTTGCAGCTCCGCTGTGGAACGGAATGGAAACACCGTCAACGGCATTTTTTTCATTAAGTTCTTCAGTTACCGGAATAATCCCCCTGAAGGTTGTAGCGTGCCTGAACAGATTTTCGGTAATACTCTGAACGCTGTCAGATGAAAGTCTGCGGCTTGCAATAAGCAGTGTTTTAATCCCCACGGTCTGAACCGGCATAATCTGACCTTTGTACGATCCTGGAGGAATGACCGTTTTGGTATAAAAACCGTAGTTATCTATAACTTCCCCTGCTTCGTGGTCATCAACTGATAAAAATCTGATTGGTGTTTCTTCCGCAAGCTTTACCAGTAAAGGCATGCCCACGCCTGCAGTCACAAACATGGCATCGATATCACCGTTTTTAAGACTCTCTGTTGCAGCCTGATAATTGAGATTTACGGACTCGGTATTGTATCCGGCAATACCATAGGCACTCAGAATCTGCTTGGCATTCTGTTCGGTACCTGAATGAAGTTCGCCGATGCTCACCTTCTTTCCGAGCAGTTCGTTGATATGATGGATATTGCTTTCCTCTCTTACCACTATATGACAGGCTTCTGCATACAGAGCTCCAACTGCCGCAAAGTCATCCAGACGGAAACCGCCCTTAAAGGCCCCTACCGCATGGTACGCATCATTGCTGACGTCGTTCTGAGCCAGAGCCAGCTGAATATCTCCGGTGTTTATGTTGCGGACATTGGCGGCCGAACCGGCAGAAGAAAGAACAGCCACCTTGAAATCTCCGGTTCTTTCAAGATTGCTTTTTATAACCTTGCCGACTTCCATATACTTGCTGTTTTCGCCGGCGGTACCTATTTTTATATCCTCTGAACCGCAGCCTGAAAGAGCAAAAACCGACAGAAGCGTGGCTGTAAAGACTGATAAAAATGTTTTTTTCATGGCAAAACACCCATAACTTAACGGAGATTCAACTCATTACGGATACTGTGCAACTCCGTCAGGACAGACCTTTCGCAACGGATCGTCACGAAAAGAAATATTAAACTTTCCGTGTCTTCCCTTTAAAAGGAAAAACAGATAACCCTACTGACATTTTATAATTTTATCAGTCTGATTAATATGAAGCAGTCCGTATTTCAGAAATAAACCTGAGATTCGGAGCAATTACGGTAACCCGGAAACCTTTAGCTTAAGTCACGATTAAGAGTGAACCTGAAAGCATCAGTTATATTATAGAGGTCTCAGGAAACGGATTCAGAAATATAAATCTCTGCAGATAAATCCTGAATTTCTGAATCCTTTACGATGATTATCAGAGTCCTGATACCGATAAGCTAGACATTATCATGTCTGTTGCTGATGTCAGCAAAAAGATCCGTATTTCTGAATACTGCTTCCAGATGATTAGGACTGAAACGCCATCCGTCCTCGGAATCCTCAAGAGCGTTAAAGCACCACTCGGAACAGAAGTATCTGTTCTTTTTCTGTCTGAATCCCAGAACAACACCTAAAGCTCCGCGTAAGTCGTACTTCTTCCCTTTGGTCTTTTCATAATAAGCCTTAATCTTTTCCTCATCGGTAAAATTAAGCTTACAGAGCAGCCACTGTTCAGGATTATCCACGCTGATTTCCTTTACGCGGACACCGCCGTCACGCGGACTTGAACTGTAGCACTCATAAACCGTGGCAACGGAACCGTCTTCCCTGGTTACGTCCTTCTTCACCGCAAGTTCAACATGAGAGTATTCACCTTTGGTAAAAAGCCTTATGGCTCCGTCTACCATACGATCGTAAAAAGAAGGCCCCGTACCTTTATAAAACGCCAAATAAATTTCTGCCAAAATACCGCTCTCCTCTGTCTGATATCTTATATGGGCATAATGTTCCCGTACATGTTCATTCCTGCGGTCACATGCCCGTGCCTCATGATTTAATACTAATCTGAACCTCGTCCGGATTAGCCTTAAACATCCGGCAAACATTCACGGAATATAATTATCTTATAAACCGACGCACCTTTTATAACACATAGATAAATCAGACAGAAACTTTAGGATACAGTTTATGCATAAATATTGATTTACACAGCGAATTTGAGATATTTCAGCGTCTATAACAGATTTCAGTGATGCTGCTCCATTTCAGCTTCCATCATATCTTTGATGGTACTGCCTAAAAGATCCCTAAGAGCAGCCTGTATGTCGGCTACGGTTTCGATATTATATTCCTGAAGAAGCTGTTTGATAATCTGATGCTTCCCTTCAGTCATCTGGATCCTGTGGACGGACTTTTTTTCTTTAACCATAATGCAAAACTCCTGATTATATAAGTTAAATTATAGCTCTGGAGTTTTTACGACATTTTTAGCTATACGTAATTTACAGAGTTTGGTTCACCCGCCCTAAAAATCTCTTTGTTTTTCATATTTTAGGGAAACATTATTCAACAAATGTTTAACATACCTTTAGCCATCTATCGTTTATAATTTCCACGATTCTTCGTGTTAAGAAAAAGCTTTTTTACTAATTAGAAAAGTAATCACATACTCAGTACAGTATATTTTTGAAAATTTTATTACTTATAGCCTATCTGTTAACTAATTTCCATTTTGAAAAATACCCAAATTGCTAGTTATATCTTGAAACCAAACATGATACTCATCCACAGGTATTGGATCCTTGAAAATATTAACCCATTTATGATTTTCATCAATGTATGAATTGGAATTTTTTACATATGTGTATATTTTACTCATATCTAAACTTTTTGTTGTTTTACTTATGCGTATGCTAGGACGCACCTTGTTTTTAAAGCTATTTACCCTTAAGTACACCTTTTCATTGAAAAAAATATCTACAACTCCATCTTCCCTTCTTTCAAGAATAATTTTAGAAGTCTCAGGAGTACACGCAAGAATAGAACATATAACTTTATTTTTAAAATTCAAGTCATTAGTCTGATTCATCATGTTAATGAAATAATTAACACTAGAAATTCTCCTTTCATCACAGTCTTCCCAAAAATACTTGCTGAGATAACTACAGAAATTCACATCCGGCTGAACGTTATGGGGATCTATATTATCCATTGAAACGATTATTAAGTAGAAATTTTCACTCAATTTATTCAAACCCAACTTATAACTGTAGTTGATGTATTCACAAAATGCATCCATTTGTTTCTTATCTGAATTACAGGCAATATTACTAAATATGACAAATTTAGTTGAGTTATTTTTACTTATTCTATATAGATTTAACCGGTCTTTAATATCTGGCAAGGCATCATTATTGAAAATTTCTGTTTTTTCCTTAAAAATATTAAACCGAGATTCATCTAAAAAAAGTTTTACGTCCAACTGAGGACAAAGAGCAATACACTTTGCCCCATGAAGCTCATTAGATAAATATATACATCCAAAGCCACCATTTGATGAAGATATGAAAGTTATATCCTCATTATTAAGATTGTAGTGCTCTTTTAATTTTTCTATGATGTTTTTTATATAAGATAAACAATTCTTTTCTGGATTACCAAAATAAAAACTAGGGGAAAATTTTATAATGTCTCTAGTTGGGTCATCAAAAAAAATTTTCATTCCATCAAATCTGTCATGCCAACTAATACGGTGAAATAAAGGATAAATATCTCTCTGAATTCCTACAGCACTTAAAAAAACATATAATTTAGTTGTATTATTGTAAATGAAAAATGATTTTAATATTGTTTCATCAAAAATAAAATCATTATTACCAATCTTAATATTATCAATGTAATCAACATTATTACAGTGAATAATATTACTAGATTCTTTCAGTAGTGTTTTAAAATCCAATTCATTCTCCAAATAGTAATTACGTGACCTAACTTTTCTACTTAATTATATGGAATAAAAGCATAATCCTTGTATTTTATGAGCTCTAGAATACATGCTGTAGAATGGTCGTACAAGCCTCCACATTGATTCTAACTTAAACTTTCATTCTTTGCCAATAATTTGCTTTTCTGTAGGACATAATCTATGATTATCACAATTGACTGTAGGCACACTGCACTGAAGAAAGAAGATTAGAGCAGCTCTCAATCCATAACAGCATTTTAAACAGTATGATCTGACGTTCCGCAGTTGAATTTCAACAATTGTTTGATCAATATTAGATCAAACAATTACAAAATTTATGACACACATCATGCATTCTGTATATATAACTATTAATTGTACAATTTTCTACTGCGGAATGTCGGTATGATCGATACACAGCTACACTGATAAGTTATACACCTCAAGGGAGCATTTAAGGGAAAAATATCCAAGTCTTATTCTGTTTTCCGCACAATTAAAAACAATTTGAAAAATTTCTTAGTGATTCATTCTACTGTTTGCAGTTTCACTGGTAATTTGGTTAATCACAGAATTATTGAGAATGTGGTTATTGAAAAAGGACATAATGCAGAGCCCAAAATATCTAGAGTAAAAAATCACGAAGTTCGTCTGAACAGGAATACGTTAGTTGTATTTTGTTGATTTTTTTTGAGCGGACTCAATAATAAACCGCAGGAGCCCTGCGGTTCATTTCAGAGATTTAAGTTAAAGTCCGCCTAAAGCCTTGGCAAAGACCACGGTATCGTTGAGAGAATTCTGCATTGATTTGCATACTGCAAGATCCGTTGCACGACGGGATTTTCTGGATTCGAGATAATCCTTGAGAGACACGGAACCCGCTTCATATCTGTCACGATACAGAGCTTCCGTCTTTTTGTTTAGTTCAAGCTTTTCTCTGCTGTTGCTTAACTGAATATTGTCATTTTCAATATTGTTAAGAGCCTGATAAACCTCACCGAGTGCCTTGTAATACGTGGTAACAAAATTCATTTCCGCACTGTCGCGGTTAAGCTCCTGAAGATCAATCTGCAGGGAATTCTTGTAGTAGTTTATGAAAGGCAGAGCCAGATTTGCCAGAATCGAAGCTACCGGATTTTCAAAGAACTGTACCAGTTCGGATGAGGAACCTGCTGAAAGCCCCGCTGTCAGACTGAATCTCGGATACATGTCAAGTCTTGCCGCATCCTTTGAGGCCAGAGCTGATTTTACCGAAGCTTCGGCTGATGCCACGTCAGGTCTGATTCTTAAAAGATCACTGCCCAGACCTGCACGTACGGCCGGAACCTTCAGATCAGCAAGAGATTCCGCAGTAACCACCTCAGCAGTAGGAACCTTGTTTAACAGCATATTCATTGCTGAAATGCTGTTCTTGAGATTGTTGTTCTGTTCGGCAAGCGTCGTACGAACCTCAATAAGATCAGTCTTTGCCTGAAGAAGTTCCAGTTCTGAAATGTAGCCGCTGTCGAATCGGGTCTTCATGATGGAATAAGTCTTTTCACTGTCCTGAAGATTGTTTTCACTGAGACGGATTGCATCCTTGTAGTAGACAATCTGCCAGTATACTGAAGCCACGGATGCTGAAACACTGAGTCTTGCCGCGCGTGCGTCAAAGGTCTTGGCTTCAACATTATAGGATGCTGCCTTGCTTTCGGCAGACAGTCTGCCGAAAAGATCCAGTTCATAGCTAACCTTGAGCGAGCTGTCTGACGAACGGTTGGAGACACCGGTCTTAAGAGGCTTGGATATGCCGCTGCCGAGACTTGCGTTGAGATCCGGAATCAGATCGGCATCGGTGATATCTGCCTGAACCATGGCCTTTCTGACATTAATCAGAGCCTGATAGTAGTCATTGTTGTTGGCAAGAGCCTCTTCGATGAGAGCAGTAAGCTTTTCATCATCAAAACGAACCCAGTAGCTGTCGGTTACGGTAAATTCATTTTCGGAAGCAGTGCCTGATGCTTCGGCAACAGTCCCTGACGTTTCACCGCCTACGGCTCCGTTCACGAAAACATATTCGTCAAGTTCCGGACGCTGATAATCGGAGTGGAGCATGGTGCAACCGCTTAAAATTACTCCGGCAATACAGGCTGAGAGAATACTCTTATTTAAAATCATTGTTTCAACTCCTATTCACGAGCCAGTGCATCAATCGGGTTAAGCTTGGCCGCATTCTTTGCAGGAAGATATCCGAACAGCATACCGATAAGGGATGAGCAGACTACCGCCGCTATGATGGACGTAACTGAAAATTCCATTTTAATGCTCTGCACGAACATTCCGAAAACCACTCCGATGCCGTATGAACAGATTACCCCGCATCCGCCGCCGATAAGACATACCAGCACGGCTTCAATAAGGAACTGCTGCAGGATGTCGCTCTGTCTGGCACCTACCGCCATACGGATACCGATTTCCTTGGTACGTTCGGTAACTGACACCAGCATGATGTTCATTACCCCGATACCGCCTACGATTAGGGAAATAACCGCAATTGCACTGATTAAATAGGTAAATGTATCAGTGGTTGAGGTAATAGTCTTAAGAATGGTATCAGAACTGTTGGTGAAGAAATCCTTGGTTCCGTGTCTTAAGGTCAGTACATGTTCAATGGCTTCCTGGGCCACGGCATTAGGAACGTTATCCTTTACTCTGATGGTCAGGGATCCCAGGTATTTTTCATTCACGATACGGCTCATGGCGGAGGTATACGGAATGTAGATGTTAAGGGAATCCTGGCTGTCAAACGGAGAATCTGAAGCCTTGAGAACACCGATAACCACGCATGGAACCTTGCCTACCATAAGAGTTTTGCCGATTGGATTCTCATAGGCAAAGAATCTCTTTCTGGTGTTCTCATCGATAACCGCAACCTGAGCCAGACTGTAAACGTCCTGCTTGGTAAAAAGATGGCCGTTTGCTATCTCGTAGCCCTTTACCCTGAAGAACTGCTCACTTACGCCTGCTACCTTGGCATTTGCGGAAATGTCATGATACTGAGTCAGAAGCGAACTCTGACGGTTCGGGGTAATGGCGTCGGTAAACACCTGCTGTTCCAGAACCTTCATGTCCTGTACGGTCAGAGTCTCAATCTTACCTGATCTGATATCCCCGAAATCCTTGCCCGGGAATACGGAAATGGTGTTGGTACCGATGGAATTGATGTCGCTTACCACCTTGTTGCTGGCGCCTTTACCGAGGGCAACCACACTGACCACAGCCATAATGCCGATGATAATGCCGAGCATGGTAAGAAGAGTTCTCATCTTATGGGAAATCATGGCGATAAAAGCCATTTTAAAAGCTTCTCTGAAGCGATCCACGTAGGCACGCATCTGCAGAAGGAATCCCGCCTTAAGAACCACCCTGTCCTCTTCCGCCAGCTGGTGACGTTCAAGACTGACCTTGTCATTCTTGTAATCGGCAATGATTTCACCGTCCTTGATTTCGATGATTCGACCGGCGTTGGCCGCAATCTTCGGATCGTGGGTAACCAGTATTACGGTATGGCCTGAGGCATTGAGATCCTTCAGGATCTTCATTACTTCCTCACCGCTGTGAGAATCAAGCGCACCTGTAGGTTCGTCCGCGAGAATCACCTGTCCGCCGTTCATCAGGGCGCGGGCAATACTCACGCGCTGCTGCTGACCGCCGGAAAGTTCGCTTGGCAGATGTTCCTTTCTTTCTTCGAGTCCGAGTCTCTTTAAAAGATCATTGGCTCTATCCACGCGCTTGTCACTCTTGATGCCTGCATAAATTGCCGGAATTTCCACATTGCCGGTGGCATTGAGATGACCAAGCAGATGATAACGCTGAAAGATAAAACCGAAGTAATCTCTTCTGAGACCTGCCAGTTCGTCTGAATCAAGATCCGAGGTTTTTCTGCCTTCGATGTAGTATTCACCTGTGGTAGGCTTGTCAAGACAGCCCAGAATATTCATAAGTGTTGATTTACCGGAACCTGACTGACCGATGATGGCCACCATTTCTCCGGCATAGATTTTAAGATCAATACCGTGCAGGATTTCCACGGTTTCGGTTCCGAGACCGAAACTGCGGGTTACGCCATGAACCTCGAGGAGTGGCTTTTCCGATGTACTGCCGGCTGATTCCGCTACCTGAGCGTTGTTAATGTTATTATCCATTGACATGATAATATCCCCTTAAACAGCTGTAAGCACACTTATCTTAGAGACGAGGACCGCGACGTCTTGAATTGCCGGCTGCCATTGACGCAGCTTCCGCAGATGCAACATCGGAACCGATGATGATTTCATCCTTTTCGGTAATGCCGTCCACGATTTCATAGTTAATGTTGTCCTTGCGACCTACCGTAACCACTCTTTCTTCAGCCTTGCCGTTGGCACCCTTAACGTAAACCATGTACTTGCTGTTTCCGAGATTCTTGTTGAGCACGGCAATAGGCAGATACAGGACATCCTTGCTTTCACCGAGAATAATGGTGACTTCGGCGGTCATGGACTTGCGGAGAATGCCTTCGCTGTTGTCCACGTCAAGCAGAGCGTTATAGTAGATTGCCTGGCTGGAACTTGAAGAGCTTGCGCTTGATGATGAGCTTGAGCTTTCTGATTCAGTGGCAGGTTCAATGTCTCTGAAGGTGCTGACAAATTTTCTGTCAGGGAGACCTAAAATGGTGAAATATGAATTCATGCCCGGTTTAACCTTAACCACGTCAGCTTCTGAAATTTCAGCTTCCACGGTCATGGTTTCGAGATCCGCAATCTTAACGATTGTAGGAGCACTCTGAGTGGAAACCACGGTCTGACCTTCTTCGGTAACGATACCGATTACCACACCGTCACGCGGAGCGGTGATTTTAGTGTAACCTAAATTGGTTTCTGCGGTTGAAACACTGATCTTAGCCTTTTCAATATTGGCATCACATGATTCGAGCTTGGCTCTGGTCTGGGCAAGATTGGCTTCCGCCTTTTCAAGATCGGCATCTGAAGTGGCATTGCCTTTCTTCATCTTGAGCTGACGGTTGTACTCAAGTTCCTGCTGCTTCAGAAGAGCTTCTGTCTGCTTCTTGTCAGCCTGAACGATACGAAGTTCAGCCTTGGCACTTGATAAGCTGTTCAGCTGAGTACGAGGGTCGATTTCAGCAATCATGTCACCTTTCTTTACCTTGTCACCAAGCTTTACGTACAGCTTCTGTATCTGACCGTTCACCTGGGCACCGACTTCAACCTCGTTGCGCCCTACCAGAGTTCCGGATGCAAGTACGGTTTCAACAACGTCACCGCGAGAGGCATGTATGGTCATATACTGCAGTTCCTTCTCTCCTCCGAACTTGTAGTATGCGAATCCGCCTACGGCACCGGCTATCAGTAAAGCTATGAGTAATTTTTTCATGATCACGTCCAATATCAGTTGTATGAATCAGTTTTTATAATTTCTGTTTAACTGTTCAGGTCTACATTTGTTTTAATATTCAGAGTTGCATATCCTCAGGAAGCTGAATTCTTTTTGGATCTGTGTCCGCTTTTTTGGCCGCTTTATCTTTCTGGTTTTGAATTAGTCCGTTTTCAGGTTATCAGGCCTTTAACTTCGTAATACTTTTTTGTACAGACTTTTAGAACCAGATTATCAATGATTCAATCTTTATAATCAGAATTGAAAATCTGTACGATTTAAAGTTCAGAAAACAGCCAAAAAGGCTAAAAGATCAGCAACTTTAAGGATATTTTTATTCTTAAGCTTATTGTATCCTAAAAAGTCTGGTGAAACTGTTACATTTTGTTTCAAAGGGTAACAGAACATGGAAATAATACGAGGAATATTAAGATTTTTATTCTGGCTGGTGTAAAGGTGTAGACTTAACGCTCAATAATCATACAAAAGCTTCCTGTGTAACACGTTTTCATGCATTCATACAATTATGTTTGTCAGAAATTCAGAACATACTACTTTTTCTTATTACCCTAAAATAAAGATGATGACGAGTTTTTTATATGCAATAATCCCTCATCCTTTGCACACAATTACAAAAACCGTGTACCTCCCCGGATTCAGGTATTATTGCACGTTGTTTTACTTATTCTTCTCAATAAAATTTAGTTTCGATAAACAAGACTTATGCTGAGATAAAAACCACTCACGCTGTCGCCATATACAGCTGATGTTTTTAATCAGAAAGAAATCAAAATCCGTTAATTCTGAGCCTTCTGAAATTTTTTGCGCAATATATATAACGTAACTGAATATTAATTGATCCCCCTGAGCGTTATGACCGCCAATACAGCTATACATCCATAATGCAAAATTTTTATAATTATTGAGTCCAAAATGAAATTTACTGATACCAAGTTCCTTCATTAACGGAAATAACTGAAGTGTACAATCATCCTTGCATTGAAGATTTTGGATAATAAAGAAACGGTTTGTGCTATTTTTAATCCTGTTTTTTATAATTTCTATTGTCTGATTTCTTTTAAAGTCATCTCTGGTTAACAAATTGATTCCAGTAATTTCACTGAAAGTCTTACCGTAAAAAAAATTGCTTAGTATAATTTGAGGGTTGATGGCTATATGAGTAGTCTCAGAAAAATACATTGCCATCTGTAACGAAACGTATCCGCCACCGGAAGAACCAAAGAAAAACAATTTCTTATTACTTATACTAAGCAACGATTGAATTTTTTTTATTATATCGGCACAAAGTTTAATCGCTGATTCATTTTCATCACCGTAATACCACCCAAGACAAAGATCATTAAACTTATAAAACATTGGATCAGCAATATTTAATACAATTGAATCTACAAATTTATGGTATGACCACCTCTTGAATACAGGTAACCTGTCTTTCTTAAGATCTCGTGCTCCAGAAAAAATAACAAACATTGAATCGCCGATTTCTTCTGAATTCGGCATATTAATTAAACATTCAAAATGGTAATTACTGTAATCAATGGAAAAACGATCATGCAGGCAATCTCGTTTCAACTGCTCTAAATGATATGATGGACAGTTTTCATTATCTATGGAGTATCCGGGATCTTTTAATTTGTTGTATGAAAAATCAATCTGTTTTACACAAGACTCATACCCGTCATCAATATTCACGTCAGTTAAAGAATTGTATATTTTGTTGTAATTCATATAAGTTACCTAGAAATTGCTTTATAAAAATGAGCCTCATTTTTATAACTTTCCTGAAACAGGCATTTTCAGATTCTACAGTACTGACTGTATATATCACTGAAGGGAAATTACAAAGCTAACGTACATGGTTAGAATTACAGTTCTGAACAATCAGTCTAAGCATTTTTCCTCTGATGATTTAATGGCAGCTTCAACAGAGGTCAACTTAATGGCTCCGTACAACATTTCCTTACACGCCCCTGAATTAGATATTTTGAAGCTACATAATTGAAGGCTATTATGATTAGCAGGAGAATACAAAACTTTTAACCACATAATTCTGAATTAAGCATCTAGTGCTCATATCTCAGATTTTAATATCTCTGACGCCATACCTAGTGAAAATTAAATCCTTAATTTTTCTGAGCAAGATTACGATTTATATCTTTTTGGTCCAAATGGGCACAACTTAAATTAAGTACCAGATATTTCAGAATTAACTTATTATACAAACTTTATTTAACTCTCAAATATCATTCCCAAAGTATAATCACTGTCTCTAAACGGTATAACAAACGTTCTTGCATTTGTGCAGAAATACACCACTACATAATATGCATGCCAGATGTTTGTTCAGAAAAAATCTTTCATTACCAGCCTAGACTTTCAATTATTTTGTTCACACGATTATCTCCGTAAAGAAAATACGAAGATATCTTAAAGTCGTGTTCTATAAAATAAACAACCTAAATACCTATGCAATTATGATTTTTCTAATATTCGGTAGAAGAATTTCTAATAATAATGCAATTCTTCTGTATTCCTTGCTATCAATGATAGAGACACGTTATCTTACTTATTTTTACTCTTAAGATATAATCTTTGAGTTTCAATAAATTCCTCATAATTTTCGATCTTTTGACTGTCATACTGCATTGCCTGATTATAATAATCTTCAAAGATTAGGGATAACTCACTATTGTGGCTCTTACAATATCCACGATTTTTTATCCACTCTATTCCAACTTTTGCTTCTTTGGCAGGATTTCCGGCTAAAACACAATTAGGAGTGGTAAAACGTTTGGTTACAACAGATTTAGCCGCAACAACACACCCCTCTGGGATAGAGGCCTTTTTAGTTACATATACTCCTTCCCCAATCCATACATGACTTCCTATATAAACACCCTCAGTTAAGTCAATATAGTTTTTAGTACTTTTATCGAATATTAAATGCGGGAGTTCACCAAGCCTAATCGTTATTCCGTTTGAAAACATACACGAATCACCAATTAACAGTTCGGTCGATGGATTGTATAAAAAAAAGACAGTCTGAGAACACTGGAAATTTTTTCCAATTAATAATTTAACATTATTTGCATGATTAAAATTACCAATATCTATTTTTAAACTCTTGATTGTATAGTCAGAAGAATCAATAAATACTGTATTATTGCTTCCATGAATATTTAAACTAATATTAGCTTTTGAATTAAATTTTCCGACTATAATTTTATTGTCTTTTCCGTCAATAACTCCTGTGATGGTTACACTTTCATCACAATTCACATAATTATCTTCTAAACTTCCTTCAATTGTAATCATTTTACCTCCCAATTGCTTGGCGTTGATTATAACTAACATAAAACAACAGACTGTTTGAACATAACTAAATTCTCTAAAGCAATCCCCAAAAGCACAAAAATTTAAAGAACAATCAATATTCAAAACATTAATAGGCATATTAAATGTCTACATGTTTTGCAGATTACTAAATTTACATAAATAGTTTCTGCGGATAATTTAACTATTATTCAAAATCATATCTGATATCTCGTACCTTATTTCACTTTTAACGCACATGTACAACTTCCATGTGCGTTATTATTAATAAGTGAAGCTATTTATTTTCACGATAAATCAAACTTTCCAGCGAACAACACTGTAAATCTGAATCAAATTGTCTGGCTGTTACTTTTGCGTTATGTGCATACGCAATGCGTATTTCGTCATGCGAAATCAGATCGATTATTGCATTTGCATAACCATCAACACTATCTGAATCTACAACAGTACAGTTGTATCCGTCTTCTGCATATGAAGGGAGTCCAACTACATTCTCGCAAACAACACATAATCCCAATGACATACAGATCTTAAATAACAAATCACGCTCACCGGAGTCGTATATCTTAGGTATTATCACAATATCCCAATCAATAACTTCAAACAGCCATTGAATAAGATTTGAATAATTCTGTTTCTTTGGAAGCGACTTTCTCTTGCCTATAACAACTTCAGACTCAACACATATGTGGCTAAAGGAAAGTTTATCCGCATGATTCTTTTCCAGCATTTTGGCTACGGCAAGTAAATTAGAATAATCAATTCTGTTTCTTGTTAAATCCAGAATACCGATTTTACACTTTGCCTCTTCATTATGAGGGATAACATCCTCTTCCTTCATATCTAAATGCCAAAGCTGCTTGTCTAAGCTGTACGGAACTACAGTTACATTCTTATTGACTGCCAATAATTGATCAGCAATCATCTTAGACGGACATGTAATAAAATCACATTTATTAATTAACCACTGCATTCTCTTCATTAGCAATGCAGATTCAATGTTGGAAAGTTTATAAATTTTATTAAATGAATCAGGATTGAAAGGATTACATACTACGTCGTATATTATCTTTCCGCCGTTATTTTTCCATCTTTCGATCCAGTCACTTAATTCAATATCAGAGAATTCATCAATGTTCTCATGAATATAGCAAATACCAGGGTCATTAACGTTAGGTAGCTTTTTATGAGAAGGAAGACTATACACATTCGCAACTTTACTAAAACTATCTGATAACCACGGAGTTACTCGTAACCACCATCTTATATCTTCAAAAGAATCTAAACTTTTTCTTCGTAGAATAAATACTTTGGTAAGATTACTGTAAATATATTTGTATAGATATTCAGCCTTGGTCTGAAGAGATTTCAATATTGGATTGGTTGACATTGAGTCTACCGCTCTATTAATTCTCTTCTTTCCGTATAAACTTGCTAAAGTTGCACTACCTTCTTCCATCAGAGGGATTCTAACATCATGAGTATAAGACTTTGACTTTGCATGGAATATATATGTATTAGTAGCTATTACCAGTGAGAAACCTGCATTTGTCGCTCTGAAGCAAAAATCATTCTCTTCTCCATATCCTTTAGGAAAATGAATTTCGTCAAAGCCTCCAATTTTATTAATTACTTCCCTTGTTACCCCCATACAGAAGCCATGTATTAACGGAACTCTAGGGTAGTTTCCAAATTCTGTCCAACTTTCCAGGTATGAATTCAACAAATCAGGAGTAAGTCCCTTTGGAATCGGATTTACAGCAGTCTGCTTGTTAACACCTTTGGTGTATGGAATGCTTTGATGACTTGCAGCATTGGAAATAGGACCAACTATGCCCGCTCCGACAGTTGAAAATACAGCATCAGCCATTTTTTCAATCCAACCATCAGTAAGAATAGTGTCACTGTTTAAGAGAACGAGGAAATCAGCCTTACTCTTATTGATACCTATGTTAACAGCTCTTCCGTAACCAACAGACGACTGATTACGAACAGACGTTATCCAATCAAAATCACGAGTTAACTGCAGTATGTATTCTTGAGTATCCTGCTCACTGGCATCATCAATAATAATACATTTATACATGCAATTCTTTCGGTATTTTTTTAAAGATTCAATACACTTAATTAAATCATCAAGTGCGTTATATACAGGAATAATTACATCAGCAGTCAATTTATTATATTTTTTTAAGACATCAGATTTATGCAAACTGAAGAAATCATTGGACGAAGGAAAAACCTTCCTGTTAAATAAAGAACTATTAATTGTCTTTGCAAAATCATCCATTAGCTTATGTGGATAATAAATAATTTTTTCGTGATTTCTTGTGCAAATTCTTTGATCTGCCAGTGGGTACCATGATTCAAGATTTTTATCAATTGCAAAATTTAATGACAGCTGATCTCTTCTGCTGAACTTGTCAATTTCTGCCCACCAGGTATTCATTATATCTGATAACTTAGGATGCTTCAGATTGAACATCATAAAATTACTCTCTATCAAATCATTGTTTTCATATGACAGAGCTTTATAACGATTAATCTGCTGACTAATTTCGTCAACGTCGTCCTTGCCTAATTCAATACACTTAGAAGCTTCATCATAAACACTCTTCCTTAACGGGTGATAAAAAGCTCCTATCGGTTTTCCTGATTTTAAAAATTTGGCAATCTCATCAGAAATATCTCCAGCAATACAAATATTGGTATCAACCCAAATAGCAATATCGTAATCCTTTAGGAGATAATGAGGATGCGTTTTAACATATCGACTGATTCTGGTTGGGTCACTTGACCAGTATGGTGCGCGACGGACATTCCAAACTCCAGATTCATATTCAGCACTATCAGTATAAAGTACATAGTCAAACTTCGGATCTAGGTACTTAGGACATCTAATTTCATCATAAGAATTAGAACAAGAACTGAATACTGCTATTCTAGGAGATTTGGTTTTATTACTTAAATAAGAACTGATACGCTTGTTTTCTAAATTAAGATCCTTTAACTGCTCTATGTGATACGCAAACACGTCCTTGCAATCGTCTCTTTCAGAATTCAGAGCAGAATTGAAACGCTCAACTACGGAATATTTTCCATCTTTTGGGAATATGTACTTCTTATCTGAATTAATTACAGTTTTAGATGAACCGGCATTCTCAGAGTTATTCAAATAATAGGGATTGTTATAATAAACTTTATCCACCTGTTCATTTAAATCGTTATCAAAAAGCGAAACAATAAAGGTTGCAGGCAGATTACTAAAGACTTCCTCTGATAATTCAAGAACGAAACCTGCCACCCCCTTGTTAATCCCTTTTTCACGAAGATCATCTCTCTCAACATCGGCCTTTATGGTAAATTTTTGCCCATTTTGAAATTCTAATCTTGCTGTTCGTATATCTAATTCTTTAGAATCTTTTAAGGCCAGCCACCCTACAATTCTGTTTCCTTTTATTTTGGTACCAAACTTTCCAATAACACTACTCATATAATATTCCAAGCGATAAAAATAAGTTAAAATTCCCAATGTTTTTTAGTAAAAGCTTCTTGTTCCATTTCCTCTGAAGTCCAAGAATTTTTCACAAAAATTTTTTCATACTCGTCTTTATTTGATTTCAATTGTGCTGTAGATTTCTGTAATTTGTGATACACAACAGAATCCTCAACATAGAAGATATTCAACCTCCAGAGATGCCTAATAACATCACAATAAATTCTGTCTGATCTGTAATGTCTGCCGTGTTCAGCATCAAGATCACCGACTAAACTGTAAATATCCCTTCGAATATACACACTGAAAAAAGGAGCAAAATTCAATTTAACGTTTTTACCATTACTAAACAGAGGAACAGAATCTATATTGAAGTGTCTGATTGATAAATTAACGTCACATTTATTTTTTTTGTTAGCATATGGAACATGAATCGTAATTGATTCGTTGTCTTCATATAGGACCTGTCTTGGAACTATTAATCCAACATTATCCAATGAGTAAGCCGCCTTTTTCATTGCATAAATTGAATTGCCTGTATATACAGAATCATTATTAACCAGCAGAATGTCGTTATTAACATCAGCAAGATGCATTCCCTGATTTACAGCATAAGTAAAACCATAATTACAGTTATTCTTAATAAGTTTAATTTTTTTATTTTTTTCTAGTATTTCTAATCTTCTTATACAATCCTCAGATGAATTGTTATCCACGACAATAATTTCAGAACAACCTGCAGAGATCAGACTATTTATACACTCTTCTAAATCATCTATAGTTTCGTGATTAGGAATTACTGCTGAGACCTTAAGTTCTTCTTCAGGCTTTTTATTAATATTAAAACTCTGGTACTTTTCAGATTGTAAATTATGAAGTATTTCAGTTGATGTTATAGTATTGTCAGCCTTGTCATAGTAATAATTTGATAAAATTACCGGAACAGAATATATTTCAAAAGCATTTGCTAACCGTAATATTAAATCATAGTCAACAAGTCTTCTCAAAGAAGCATCAAATCCCCCTATTGCATCATACGACTTGCGGGTATGACCAAAACAGTTCATATCAATGTAATTTCTGTTCTCCAGCAATGATTTGTTGAATGATGCAAATCTCACTGCATAACATTGGTCACTGTTCTTTTTGAATAAATACTGGCCACAGTAAAGAGCTGAGGCTTTAGGGAGTGTTTCAAATGCGCCAACCATTACCTTAAGATAACGATTATCCCAGGTATTATCAGAATCAAGATAGAATATATATTCACCTTTAGATTTGCTTACAGCTAAATTTCTCGAGTAACTACAGCCTTTATTCTTGCGATTTTTTAAAAGAACTATTCTATTATCTTTAATGGATTCAATGACGCTTACCGTATTATCTGTACTGCCATCGTCTACAATTATCAGTTCAAAATTCTGATATGTCTGCGCCAGAACAGACATTATAGATTCCCTAACAACTTTTTCTCGGTTGTATACTGGCATGATTACAGAAACCAGAGTGCTTGAATTATGATTTGCCAATCTGGCCGCTACATTTTCCATGAAAGCAAAGCATCTTTTGTAGTTTTCTGAAAAAGGAGCATACGCTATAGGCATAACCATTGAATACTTTAAATATTCATCAAAATTCCGAGGAGTAAAAACTGGCTGATTACTGTACTTTACCTTGTCAATCAACTTATTCAGTTTTTTATCCCAGAGTGATACCTCAAAGGTCTCAGGCAACTGAGCAATCAGATCCAGAGGAATGTCAAAAACAAAACCGGAATTTCCGTTTATACCTTTGGATACTAAGTCTTTTCTGAATTTATTTGTTTTAACCGTAAAGGACATTCCATTAGGAAATTTCAACAAGGCTTTTCTAGGCTCTTTTGCGTCAGCATCTGTAGAAGCCAGCCAACCGGATATTTTCAGGTTGTTGAACTTTGAATTTAACTTACCTATAACTTTCTTTTTTTCTAATACGCCTGAATCAGATTCAGTTTTAACTTCTCCAGATATACTGTCATCGTTAAAAATCTGTTTTTTCAATGAGTCCAAATCGATTTTTATTACAGATTTTGCAATTTCACTATTTGTTGATTTATCGATTAATTTAATAATATTTTTTGAATTTAAATGGGCATAAACCTTTTCATCGATCAAAACGCTAAAACCATTATTTATGTGAGTTTTATAGTTCTTTGGATTATGCCTTTTTTCATTGCATAAAACATCTATTGCAAAACCATTAATTTCTACCACAGCATCTCTCGGAGATGTTGAGGAAGGATCTAATAACCAGCCGACAATACGATTGTTGTACAGAACATCAGAAATCCAACCGCAAACTATATTATCCATAAACTTCTCTAGCATATATATTTTTTGTGACTAAAACACAAAGATTATTACCAAATAAGAATTGAAAAAATTAACTTGGCAAAGCTGTTAATTCATCCTTATCCATCCACAACATCGTTCACCAATAATTTTAGATTTATAAAACTAATCGAAAATAACAGCGTTTTTAAATGATGAAGCTTTTCCGTCTTTTTCAGAAACATTTACCTTGACACCTTCAACCAAAGGCCATTCAATACCGATATCAGGATCGTTCCATAAAATTGAATGTTCAGATGTAGGGTCATAGTAGTTTGTACATTTATATACGAACTCTGCTGTTTCACTCATTACGTAGAAACCATGCGCAAATCCTTCAGGTATCCAGAACTGACGCTTGTTTTCGGCAGACAGAATCACACCTACATACTTACCAAAGGTTGGTGAACTCTTTCTGATATCCACTGCAACATCAAATACTGTACCGGATACTACTCTCACCAGTTTTCCCTGCGGATTGTTAAGCTGATAGTGAAGTCCTCTCAATACACCGATACTGGACTTTGACTGGTTGTCCTGCACAAATGTCTTATCACATACAAATTCCCTGAAGAATGAATCCCTCCAGGTTTCCATAAAGTATCCGCGTGAATCTCCGAATACCTTCGGTTCTAAAATCTTTACTTCCTTAATCTCTGTATCTATTACGTTCATCATTAATTTCCCAATCATGTGTTATCTTTTTTTCTCGGCAAGTGACAGCAGATACCTGCCATAGTCATTCTTTTTAAGAAGTGCAGCCTGCTGGAGCAGTCTTTCTTTTGTGATGTATCCTTTTCTGAAGGCTATTTCTTCAGGACTGCCGATGAGACAGTTCTGTCTTTTCTGCAGAGTCTTGATGTATTCTCCTGCTTCAAGCAGTGAATCATGGGTTCCTGTATCCAGCCAGGCTATTCCACGACCGAATATCTGAACCTTCAGCATCTGTTTTTCCAAATAAATCTTGTTGAGATCAGTGATTTCAAGTTCTCCTCTGGCAGAAGGCTCAACCATCTTGGCGTACTCCACAACATTGTTGTCATAGAAATACAGTCCGGTTACGGCATAGTCAGACTTCGGATGTTCAGGTTTCTCTTCCAGAGACAGCACGTTTCCGTGTTTGTCAAATTCAACAACACCGTATCTTTCAGGATCACCAACCTTATATCCAAACACACAGGCTCCATCTTTAATACCGGCACATTCATTCAGAATTCTTCCTAAGCCCTGTCCGTGGTAGATGTTATCTCCGAGAATAAGACATACACTGTCTTTTCCGATAAACTGTTCACCTATTAAAAAAGCCTGTACAAGACCTTCAGGTTTCGGCTGTACCGCATATCTGATTCTTATCCCGAACTGAGAACCGTCCTTAAGCAGAGTTCCGTAACTGTATGAATCTTCAGGAGTGGTTATAATCAGAATATCCCGTATGCCTGCAAGCATCAGCGTTGCCAGAGGATAATAAATCATCGGCTTGTCATATACCGGAAGAAGCTGCTTGTTGCATCCAAGTGTTATAGGGTACAGTCTGGTTCCTGAGCCGCCTGCGAGAATAATGCCTTTCATTCAAATCACCTCTAACCTGTAACTACTGAAGATAATATTCAATGTTGTTATCAATCTCGGACTTCCAGTCACTGGCAGAGATATTGAAAACACTCCTGATTCTGCTTAAATCAAGCTTTGAATTCTGAGGCCTTGCAGCCTTGGTCTTGAACATTGAAGCAGGGATTGGTCTGATGGAAACATCTTTGGTTATTAGCTGTTCTTTACGGGATGACTCATAAATGCTTTTGGCAAACTCATACCAGCTTACATCTTCTTTTCCAGAAAAATTGAAGATTCCCCATTCGGAGAAGTCTGGTGTGCCATCCAGCACTTCCGTAATTTTCAAAATCGCAGAAGCAATGTCTCCGGCAAAGGTCGGACCTCCGATCTGATCGTTTATAACGGTCAGTTCATCCCGCGACCCGAAGAGATTCAGCATGGTCTTAACAAAGTTCTTTCCGTGTCTTCCGAAAACCCATGAGGTTCTGAGAATAACGTATTTGTCAGTGTTTTCTGCAACAGCTGTTTCTCCTGCAAGCTTGCTCCTGCCGTAGGCATTTATCGGATTAACAGTATCAGTTTCCTGATAATATCCTCCCTTGGTACCGTCAAACACGTAATCAGTTGAAATGTGAATCAGAGGAATGTTTTTCTGAGAACAGATCCGGGCTAAATTTCCGACGCTGTCGGAATTAACCTCAAAAGCCTTCTCTGGTTCATCCTCTGCCTTTTCAACATTAGTGTAGGCAGTTGCGTTTATGACAATGGTTGGATTAACTGATTCAACAGTCTGTCTTACCTTCTGAAAATCGGTAATATCCAGCTGAGAACTGTTGGTGGCACTGAAATCAATTCCTTTTGATTCAGCCTGTTCTGCCAGACAGTGTCCAACCTGGCCGTTGGAACCTAAAATTAGTAATTTCATATTTATTGTTTTAATGCAGTTTTATTATTATGTTTAGTCGACTTGTTGTCAGAAGCTGGAATACAGAAAATTTAAACTTTCAGTAATTCAGTCTTCTGTTATATATAATCTATGCAATATGCAGAATCTTCTTCCACCATGAATCATTATCGAGGTACCACAGAATTGTCTTGTGAATACCGGTCTCAAAGGTTTCCTGAGGCTTGTAATTAAGTTCGCTCATGATCTTTGAGGCATCGATGGCGTATCTTCTGTCGTGACCCAGTCTGTCCTTTACGTAAGTAATCAGAGTTTTGGTTGAAACTCCTTTTGAAGCAGGACATTCCGGATACTTTAATCTGTATGATTCATTGTCCCTGAACAGTGAATCAATCTTTTCACAGAGAAGATTTACGATATCAATATTGGTCCATTCGTTGATACCGCCGATGTTGTAGCTTTCTCCAAGTCTTCCGCTGTTCAGAATGAGGTCAATGCCCAGGCAGTGATCCATTACAAACAGCCAGTCTCTGATCTGCCTGCCGTCACCATAAATAGGAATATTCTTACCAAACAGAATATTGGTGAGAGTTAAAGGAATTAACTTCTCCGGATGATGGTAGTAACCGTAGTTGTTTGAACAGTTTGACATGGTTACATTCAGACCGTAGGTATGATGGAAAGCTCTTACAAGCAGGTCTGACGAAGCCTTTGATGCTGAATATGGAGAATTAGGCAGGTACTGATTGGTTTCTCTGAAAGGATGGTCTGACAGAGTCAGAGTTCCGTAGACCTCATCGGTTGATACATGATGGAATCTGTGATTTTCCTTCCCGGTATCTGAATCAAGCCA
>LXOW01021614.1_pt2 | contig 85746 bp, 55 predicted proteins | sample 1368591 | NCBI WGS metagenome assembly LXOW01 (sample SAMN04884650, study PRJNA319009) | bovine gut metagenome | isolation source: Cow rumen | host: Bos taurus | place: Italy: Legnaro (PD) | collected 2014-07-09
CGCTCCCAGCTCTTCAGGATGCGGGCTTTCTTGTGGCTGAGCATCAGCTGGCCGTTGGCATCCTCCTGGCTCTCGACATAGACCTCGATCTTGTCGCCGGCCTTCAGGTCGGGATTGTAACGCAGTTCGGCGGCGGGGATAACACCGTCGCTCTTGGCGCCGACGTTGACGACCACCTCGCGGTCGTTGACCGACACGATGGTGCCTTCGATTACTTCCTGCTCGGTGAAGGAGTTGAAGCTCTGCTCATAGGCATCGTTGTTGGCACCAGCTTCCTGCTGTTTGATTTTACCGGCTTTCTCGTCGACGGCATTCCAGTCGAAGTCGGCCAGCGGTTGCACATTCTTGTAGTCCATTATAATGGATTCTTTGTTTTTTGTGTGCCCCTGCCTAGCACGGTTCAACATACTAAACCACTGTGTGGCAATCCGTTGGCAGGCCACGGACCACACACATGGAAATGCAAAGATACAACTTTTTTCTTAATTATCAGAAAATTATTCCACTGGGATATCCTTGTTGACATTCTTCGACCCCACGAGGGCGTAGAAGAGGATATAGGCCAGCATGGCGGCCACAAGCCAGTAGGAACCCATATAACCCACGACGCCGGCCAACCCGTTCTGGATAAGGGGCATCACGCCGCCGCCGACCACCATCATCATAAAGATGCCGCTGGCCTGAGGCACATACTTACCCAAGCCCTCGACAGCGAGGTTGAAGATGGCGCCCCACATAAGCGAGGTGCAGAGACCGCAGAGCACAAGGAAGAGGGCGCTGAGGGGCACCTGGAACATAGAGAAGCCGTCGGCCACACTGTAGCCTGGCATAGAGATACGTATACTGCTGGGCAGGATGATGGCCACGACGATAAGCACGATGGCCAGCAAGGCCACACAGGAGAGCTGAGTACGGGTAGACACCTTGCCGCTGATGGAGGCGCTGACGGCGCGTCCCACCATCATCAGCAGCCAATAGACGGCGGCCACGGCCCCGCCGATGGCGGCACCGCAGAGCGGGTCGTCGGTGAGGTAGAAGTTGAGCTCGGCGGGGATGCCCACCTCGATGCCGACATAGAAGAAGATGGCCACCACGCCCAGCACCAGATGACGGAAACTCCAGGCGGAGTATTTCCCGGATACTCCGGAAGTTCCGGAAGTTCCGGAGGCTCCGGATTTGCTAGGTTCAGGAATAGTAACAAAGCAGAGGATAAGGAAAGCCAGCGCAAAGACACCCATGGCGATGAAGAGCAGGGGCGACACATCGCTCATGGCGGTGCGGTCGCTGACGGTACCAATCATAGCGCCCACAAGGAGGGGCGTGAGGGTGCCGGTGAGCGAGTTGAGGGTGCCGCCGGTCTGTATGAGCTGGTTGCCACGGTTGCCGCCGCCACCCAGCAGGTTGAGCATGGGGTTGACCACGGTGTTGAGCATGCAGACACAGAAGCCACAGATGAAGGCGCCCAAGAGATAGACGAGGAAGTTGAGCATCACGGGCTCGCCACCGACAGAGAATGTGGCGGTGTCGGCGCCCACAAGGCTCGAGAGGTACTGCACCACCATGCCCACAAAGCCCACAGCCAGTGCGATAAGGGCGGTCTTCTTATAGCCGATGCGGGCCATGAGGTTGCCTGCGGGGATACCCATGATAAGATAAGCCAGGAAGTTCATCATGTTGCCCCACATGCCGGCCCAAGCATACTGGTTCTTCCAGATATTGCCAAAGGGAGCCGCCATGTTGGTGACGAAGCTAATCATGGCAAACATAAAGAACATCGTGATTACAGCAATCACGTTGGTTTTATTCTGTGTCTTTTCCATATTTTTTTAGCAGTTAGCGGTTAGCAGTTAGCTTAGCCTTTCAGGGCCTCCGAGCCGCTGACGATCTCGATGATTTCGTTGGTGATAGAAGCCTGACGTGCTTTGTTGTAGTTGAGGCGCAGCTCTTTGAGCAGCTCGGTGGCGTTGTCGGTGGCTTTCTGCATGGCATTCATGCGGGCGCCGTGCTCGGAGGCCAGCGAGTCGAGCACCATGCGGTAGAATGTCGACCGCAGCGTCAGCGGTATCATCTCGCGCAGTATCTCCTCTTTGGAGGGTTCAAAGATATAGTCGCTGTTTTTCCGTTCTCCACTCTCCACTCTCCGCTCTCCACTTACCACCGGCAACCACTGCTCACAGGTGAGTATCTGCGTCAGCGAGTTCTTGAACTGGTTGTATATCAGCTCCACCTTGTCGATGCGCTTCTCGGCGAAGTCGTCCATCAGGCCGTCGGCCAAAGTAGCGATAGCGTCAAACGAGGGACTGTCGAGCAACTCGTCATGGGGAATCATCTGCAGTCCTTTTTGTTTTGCCAGTGGCTCCGAGGATTTCTTTCCTATGGAAATCACCTGGATGGCGGCGCCCTCGGAGCGGTAATGCTCGATGCGCTGCGAGGCCAACTTCATCACATTGCTATTGAAGGCACCGCAGAGGCCTTTGTTGGAGGTCACCACCACCAGCACCACCCGCTGCACGGGACGCACGGCGTGGAAGGGTGTCTGCGTACCGTCGTTGACACCGATATCTGCGATGATCTCGTTCAGCTGGGCCGCATAGGGGCGCATGCCGATGATGGCGTTCTGCGCACGGCGGAACTTGGCGGCAGAGACCATCTTCATGGCCGAAGTGATCTGCTGCGTCGAACTCACCGAGGCGATGCGCGTGCGGACTTCTTTTAGGTTAGCCATTATTATTAGTTTTAAGTTTTAAGCTTTAAGTTTTAAGTGGGCTGACGCGGCCTGCATAAGCTACTTAAGACTTACAGCTTTCAGCTCACAGCTCACTATTTGTATCTTTCGGCGGTATCTAATGCGAGGGCTTTCATGGTCGCCAAGTCGTTGTCCAGCAGTTTGCCAGCGCGCAGGTTGGCGAGGATATCGGCATGGTCCTGCTTCATCAGGAAGAGGAACGCCTTCTCAAAGTCGCGCACCTTGTCCACAGCCACCTTCTGCAGCAGTCCGTTGGTGCCGCAGTAGATGATAGCCACCTGCTCTTCTACCGACATGGGGCTGTATTGCGGCTGCTTGAGAATCTCCACGTTACGTACACCCTTGTCGAGCACCGCCTTGGTGGCGGCGTCGATGTCGGAGCCGAACTTGGAGAAGGACTCTAGCTCGCGATACTGGGCCTGGTCCATCTTCAATGTACCAGCCACCTTCTTCATACTCTTAATCTGGGCCTTACCACCCACACGGCTCACCGAGATACCCACGTTGATGGCGGGACGCACACCGCTGTTGAAGAGGTTGGTCTCGAGGAATATCTGTCCGTCGGTAATGGAGATGACGTTGGTGGGGATATAGGCTGAGACGTCGCCGGCCTGGGTCTCGATGATAGGCAGTGCCGTCAGGCTTCCGCCGCCACGCACCTTGCCTTTCAACGAGGCGGGCAGGTCGTTCATCTGGGCGGCGATACCGTCGTTCTGAATGATGCGTGCGGCACGCTCCAGCAGACGGCTGTGCAGGTAGAACACATCGCCCGGGTAGGCTTCACGTCCCGGCGGGCGACGGAGCAGCAGCGACACTTCGCGGTAGGCCACGGCCTGCTTCGAGAGGTCGTCATAGATGACGAGGGCGTTGCGGCCGGTGTCGCGGAAGTACTCGCCGATGGCGGCACCTGCGAAGGGGGCGTAGTACTGCATGGCGGCAGGCATAGCTGCCGTAGCGGCGACGACGATGGTATAATCCATGGCGCCTTTCTCCTCCAGCACCTTCACCAGGTTGGCTACCGTGCTGGCCTTCTGGCCACAGGCCACATAGATGCAGTATACCGGGTCACCGGCGTCAAAATACTGCTTCTGGTTGATGATAGTATCAATGGCGATGGCCGTCTTGCCGGTCTGGCGGTCGCCGATGATGAGCTCGCGCTGGCCGCGGCCAATGGGGATGATCGAGTCGATGGCCTTGATGCCAGTTTGCAGGGGCTGTTCCACCGGCTGACGGTAGATGACACCCGGGGCTTTGCGTTCGAGGGGCATCTCGAACATCTCGCCCTCGATGGGGCCTTTACCGTCGAGCGGCTGACCGATGGTGTTGATGACACGGCCGAGCATTCCCTCGCCCACGGGCACCGAGGCGATACGACCTGTGCGCTTCACGGTCTCGCCTTCGTTGACGGTACTCACTTCGCCGAGCATCACCACGCCGACGTTGTCCTCCTCCAGGTTCTGCACGATACCCTGGTCGCCGTTGTCAAACTCCACCAGCTCGCCGCTTTGGGCGTTGTTGAGGCCATAGACACGTGCGATGCCGTCACCCACGGTGAGCACGGTACCCACCTCTTCCAGTTCGACATCGAGGTTGACGTCAGCCAGTTGTTTCTTCAAGATTGCCGATACTTCGGCAGGCTTAATATCTGACATATTTTTATAGTTTACTTTCGTAATCGTTCTTGGCAAACTCCAGGCGGAGCTTCCTTATCTTGGTCTGTATGCGGGCGTCGTAGAGGTTGTGATTAAACTCCAGTTTGAATCCGCCCAGCATATTTTTGTCGGTATGGTCGTGCAATTCCACCTGCTTGCCCGTGTAATCCGCCACGAGGCGGCGCACCGCCTCGCGGGCGCTGTCGTCCACCGGCTGCTGTGTCACCAGGTCGCTGAGCACCACTCCCCTGCTTGCGCGGTAGAATTCTACGAAGGCCTCGCTGATACCACGCAGGTTCACCGAACGGTTCTTGCGCACCACAAAGCGCAGGAAAGCCATCGTCTCGTCGCTCACCTGACCGGCGAAGAGACCCTCCACGACGCTGACCTTCTTGTCGGGACGGACGGTGGGGTTGGCGAAGATCACGTTCAACTCGCGGTTCTCGGCACATATGCTGCCCACGAGCCTCATATCCTCGACCACACGCTCCGACACGCCCTGCTCTTCCGAGAGCAGGAACAGCGCCTTGGCATAGTTGGTATTAATGCGATAGTTATTCATCAGAATTTACACAATTCCAGTTCTTTCTGTATCAGCGCGTCGGCTTTGGGTTTGTCTTCCAACTCGGCGCGAATAAGCTTCTCGGCGATTTCGATGCTGAGGTTGGCAATCTGGTTTTTCAGCTCGTGCATCGCCTTAAGTTTCTCGTATTCGATATTCTCGCGGGCCGACTCCACGATGCGGTCGGCCTCGGCCGAGGCCTTGGTGCGGGCCTCTTCGACAATCTGCTCGCTGGCGGCACGGGCGTTGCGCAGCATCTCGTCGCGTTCTATCTTGGCCTGCCGCAGCAGCTCCTCGTTGTGGGCCACCAAGTGTTTCATCTCCTCACGGGCCTTGGCGGCCTCGTTGAGCGAGTCGGCGATGGCCTCTTCGCGCTTCTTGAGCGACTTGAGGATCATCGGCCATCCGAATTTAATCAGTATAAAGGCCAGGATGCCGAAGGAGAGGAGCATCCAGAAGAAGGTGCCTATACCGGGATTTATCAGGGGGTTGTTCATTATTTTACCGTTTAAGGTGTAGGGTGTAAGGGTGTAACCTGGGGCCGGCCAATCGCCGGCCCCAGGTTGGTTTCTCGTGTCTTACTTGAGAACGATCAGCAAGCACAACACGACGGCGAAGAAGGCGACACCTTCCACAAGGGCGGCGGCGATAATCATCGTCGAGCGGATGTCTCCGCCGGCTTCCGGCTGACGGGCCATGCCTTCCATGGCACCCTGACCGATTTTACCGATACCGAGACCTGCGCCGAAGGTGGCCAGACCTGCGCCGATAGCAGCTCCGAGGTAGCCCCAAGCCATGTTGGTAACTGCCTGCAATGCAATCAATAGTGTTGTCATAATACCTTGTTTTTATTAATAATGGTGAGTTATTTTCGAACTGCAAAGATACGACTTTTTTTAGAATCCCAAAAATTATTTTGTTTTCAAACAGAAAAGCCCGCCGGTGGGGCGGGCTTTCTTGCTTCTTAGGAATGCCTAGGAAAACCTAGGACAGCCTAGGACCTTTTATCTCACAATAAGTTTCCTTATCGCGTTGACTCTCTCGCCCGTCACACGGACGAAGTAGGCACCCTTGGCATAGCCAGTCAAGTCAATGGCAAGGTCGCCATTGGTATTGGCGCGGTACACCTCGCGGCCGTTCATGTCGACCACCGTCACGGTGGCAACACCTTCGATACCTTCGAGGGTCACCGTCGTGCTGGCGGGGTTCGGGTAGAGGGTCACGTTGGCACCGTTCACCTCGGCGATACCCTCGAGGGGAGCGAAGGTGGCGGTAAAGGTCACGTCGGCAGTCACTGTGATGGTGCGGACCGAGTCGGTGTTCTCGTCGTTCCACTTCACGAACTTGTAGTTCGGGTTGGGGATTGCCTTGATGGTGGTCTGCTCACCGGGTTCGAAGGTGCCGCCGCCGGTCACGGTACCCCATGCGTCGTTGTTCGAGCGCACGGTGACCGTGTAAGTGACGCCGACTTCAGTGGTGAAGGTGAACGTGGAGGTCCAACCCGAGAAGATGCCGGTACCGCAGATAGCACGGACATACACGTCGTAGTCTGTCTCAGGCTCCAGGCCGGTAATCTCCAGCGAGTTGGTGTTGACGATCACGAACTCACCAGTACCCTGATTGAAGCCATTGAGACCATAGTTCACCTCATAGGAGTCGGCAGTGCCTTCCCAGGTCACTGTGGCCGTGGTCAGGCCGGGCGTGACGGCGACGTTGGTGGGCATCTCACAGGTCAGCGTGGTGAAGTTTACAGTATCGGTATAGGCGCTCTCCGAGCCAGTAGCAGCATCACAGACAGCCATCACCGCCACATTATAGGTCATGCCGACAGGAAGACCCGTGAGGGTGTAGCTCGGCGTCTCGCAGTAGTAGTAGTTGGTGTCGTTGTCGAGCACGCGTACCACTCTCAAGGTCCAGTCGGTCTCGTCGCTGCCGGGGATCCAGCTGATGGTGGCCGAGTTGTAGTCGGGCACGGCGGTCAGACCGGTCGGCAACGGGCAGGGGCGGATAGGAGTAGTGAAGGTGGTGAAGTTCCATTCGCTGTAGTAACCAGGGGCGCAGATGGAGCGGACTCCCAAACTGTAAGTGGTCAGGGCCGACAGGCCATTGACGTTGTAGACGTTGGTGTCGATCTCCGTGCCGAATTCGGGCTCTCTCCAGTTGCCTTGTCTGAAGTACACCTCATAGTTTTCAGCCTCGCCGACCCAAGTAATCTCAGCACTATTATAGGCAGCGTTCACCACAAAGTTGTTAGGTGCCTCGCACTCTTCCATGTCGGACCACACATTGATTTCGTCAACACCCACCGAATAGTAGGTAGAATTGTGCTCCCAACGGAAGGCCAGACGTTTGGCGTTGACCGAAACCGTATCGAACACCACCGAGTCTTTCGTAGGCGCAGTTGTGTTCTCCATGGTCTTCACTGCAACGAAGGAGTTTTCAAGATCGTCGAGGTCAGTTACATAGCCGACAGTCAATGTGCCGTAGCTGGCATTCTCCATCCTATACCAGAAAGTCATGGTCAGGCTGTAGACAGGAGGAGCAAAGTTGGGCAGTACGGCAATCTTGGTATTGCCATAATCCGCTCCGGAGCCGGAGGTCATCGTCAGGCAGTTGGTGCTGTCGTGCGGGTAGTGGTAGCTGCCGCTGCCAGTAACATGCGGGAAGTAATTTTTGCTATTACCATTGGTATAACCCATCCAGCAATCGGGCAGCACACCAGCAGTACTATAGGTCGTACCCTCCACACCTTCAAAGCTCTCGCTGTAAGGCAGCGGAGCGGAGCCACAGTTGGTCGTGAAGGTAGCACTGACCGACCATGCGCTGACCGACGTATCGGTAGCGGTAAGGCTGCATATCTTCTGTACCCACCACTTGTATTCGGTCTTCGGCTGCAGGCCAATCACTCTGTAACGGGGGCCGGTGACAGTGTCGAACTCCTCGACATTGCTGCCGTTGACCATGTATTCAATTCTATAAAGTGCAGTGCTGTCACCAGTCCAAGTAAGGGTGGCGGCGTTGGAAGTGATATTCTCGGTCACAAGGTCATACGGACGCACGCAAGCCTGCGGAACAATGCTAATATTGTCGATAGCCGGTGCAATATCCAGATAGGCGGTATCGTGCGTTTCGGCATTGTTGAAGTGGTAGAATACCACACGCTTTACACCCGACACGCCGTCCAAACGGGCCACATGCTCACCCCACAGGGTGTCCATACGAGCCTGTACGTAGTTGATGCGACCCCAAGGCGAATTCAGATATGCACTGGGGATAGTCACTTCGGTGGTGGGATCTACCACCAGCACAGAGACACCGTCAAAGTTGCCAGCGTAGTGACCGCCGCCATGGTAGTTGAAGTGTACCTCATAGCTGTTCTCCACGCTACCGAAGTCGATATCGCGGTAAGCAGCCACGTTGGTAACCACATCGCGACGCCACGAGTTGGTAGCACCTTCATCGGCACTGAGGTACATAGCATTGGTAGTATTGCCTGCTGCCACGGTGCCACGATACCATTTTACATTGTTGTTGCTGGCGGTCTGCCAGTTGGCCCACTCGTTGGCATTCTCGAAGTTATAACTATAAGGCATCTGGGCGGGCACCTGCGAGGTGGTGAAGCGACCTGCCTCACGACTGTAGAACGAGGTGTCACCAGAAGCGCACACCGGAGCTACACGGAAGTTATAGGTAGTTCTGGGGCTGAGGCCCGTCAGCGTGAAGGGGTTGCTGGTGGCAATGGCAGTCTGAGCCGTGGCATCCGACACACCGACAGCTTTGTATTCAACCACCCATGTCGTGGTGGTGGTAGTAGGATCAGTCCAAGCCAACTCTACAGAGTTTTGCGTAGCGTGGGCAGCCGTCAGGTCGTAGACACGCGGGCAGGGAGGCATCTGGTCAATAAGCACCTCGTCGACATAGACCGAATAAGCTGCGTTGTGATCCCACATGGCACGGAACACGATACGGTCGCCGTTACCATTATAGGCAGCGGTATTGAGGGTATACTCCGCATAGGTAGTGTTCACACGCACTGTATCTATCATCGTGAAGGTACTCATGTTGGCGGTACCCGACATCACACCCACCATCAACAACTTGTTGGCCACGGTGCTCTTAGCCCAGAAGGTAATCTCGATATTGTTGATGGGATAGTTGGCGGTGTCGATAGCCGGCGAGATATAGGCCTCGTCATCGGCATAACCACTGGTGGTGGCAAAGTAGAAGTACACAGCCTTGGACCCATTATGGGCATTACTATTATTGACATAGGGGTATTGCGTGCTTCCACCATTGTTGAAGCGTGCCCAGCAACGTGCTACATTAGTTGAGCCGGTAGTTTCATTCTCCCAGTCGATGCTGTAAGGCAAGCTGACATTGCCACACGGGGTAGCAAAACTCACAGGAGAGGTCCAGGTGCTGTGGTCGTCTTCAGAACAGAGCGCACGGACATACACCTCATAGTAGCGCGTGTTGGGAAGGTTGGAGATAATGACGCTGTCGGCGGTGGTAACCAACGACGTGCCATAGCCATGCTCGAAGCCGGCCTCGCCATACTCCACTTCATAGGAGATATTGCTGTTGCGGTGGTCGACCCACTTCACCCTAGCCGAGCCATCGGCCAGCATATTGACAGTGAGACTGTCGGGACGAGGACAGGTGGGAGCCAGATGTACGTCCACCTCATCCAAGAACCAGAACCAACCGGAACCGGTAGGTGTATGACGGAAAGCGATTCGTGCACCCGCCGGGGCGCTGGGGAAGGTAACAGACTTCTCCTGATAGGCACCGCTGAAGTCGCTATGAGAATAATGATCGGTCGCCACGAAGGTTGCGGGGTCGGTAGGATCAGTCATATAACCCACGTAGAAATCACCGGAACTGGCAGAGGTACCCTCAGGACGAGTCTGGAAGGAAACCTCCAGTACACTGATGGGTTGCGTAAACTCAGGCATGATAGCGAAAGTCGATTTATTGTTGGCGCCCGCCTTGAACTTAAGGCTGTAACCACTATTTCCGTAACGGTAACTAGTGCTGCTGTAAAGAGCCAGGAACGAACCCGTGGTATCCGAGACCATATCCCAGCAGGTGGGGGCACCGCCTACCATAGCATTCGCATCGCCATTTGACAAGTTGGCCATGCCGTCGAAGTTCTCATGGAAGGGGATGGTCTTGGGTGTGCACAAAGTCATTATGCTACCACCAGTAGCCCAAGTACTGTGCTCAATGCCACAGTCGGAACGCAGATAGACATAGTAGGTAGTCTGCGGGGCGAGGCCGGAGACAGTCACCTGATTGGTGGTGGGAGTCAGAATCATCACACTGTCGGAAGCCACCGCGGTAGAGGGATCGATCTGTGCCATCGAGACCACCACGGTGTAACCCTCGGCGCTGCCCGTCCAGGCCACGTCGAAGCCATCAGCAGCAGCATTCGAAAGAACCACATCGAGCGGCTTCGGGCAGTTAGTTACATGGTTGCAGGTAATGAAGGCCATATTGGCACCATACTTATATCGATATGTGTAACTGCTCGTACTTGACGTATACTTATATACCGTGGCATAGGTAGCAGTGCTGCCATATTTGAAGTATGTGGTACCCGAGACCGGCACATCGCGTACAAAGGCCACCACAAGGTTGTCTTCGCCGTTGTAGGGGAAACTCGAGTTGAAGGCGATATCGTTCCAGCTGTTGGCTGCGAAGGTAACACTGCCATCGTAGACCAACTGCATACTGCTAATAGGCAATGTGTCATTGACACCAGTACTGGAAGTGGCGCTGGTAGAGGAATGCCATTCATTAAGGCTGGTGGTAGCCATATATACACGGAAGCGGATAGGACTGCCGCTCACCGTGCCGGTTTCCACAGAGATGCCGCGGATATAGTTCAGCGTATCCGTCATACCGAGGTCGGCCAGTTCTGCTGCCGTATAGATATGCCAGCTAGCACCGTAGGAGTATGAACTATAACCCGGAATAATGGCAGAGTAACTGGTACTGGTACCATAACTGAGGGTGTCGTGGGCAGTCTCAAAGTCGGTGCCGCAGTTCAGCGGGGTGATGGCGCTGACGGTGTTGCTCCAGAAGCTGCTGGTATCACCGCAGACCGCACGCACACGGAAATAATATTGAGTATAGTCGTCCAGACCCGTCACCGTGGCGGTGTCGATGGTCGAAGTGGCGGTAGCCACGATACTGTCGAAGTCGGGCGAAGCAGATGCCTGCACCAAGAAGTTGCTTCCGGTGCCGGTCCAAGAGAGGGTGGCACTGCTGGTAGTCACCGTGTCGACCACCAGGTCGCTCGGCCAGCGGCAATCGGGCAGCGAGTCGACCACCACGCTGTCGAGATAGACATAGTTGGTGGTGCTGCTCTTCGGAGCCATAAAGGCGATGTAGGAGCCGTTACCGTCATAGTTTTCCAGCGATACCAGCAGACGGTGCACCGAATTGAGCGGCTCGTTCCTGAGGTCGAAGGTAGCCACGGTGTCGAAGGTGGTGATATCGTTAGGATCGCTCATCACACCCACCAGCATAAGAGTGGTATAAGTCGAACTATTGTAGCGCTTCATCGAGAACGAGAGCATCAAGTCGTTGAGGTCAGTCTCGAAGAGGGGCATAGCGGCATAATCGTAGATGGAAGAGGTGCTGTAGAAGTAGAGTCCGCGGGTGCCGGTAATGGCTGCGGAGGTATAAGGATAAGGATACTGCGTAGTACTTCCAAACACGCCCTTAGTCCAGCAGGTGCTGATAGTGGCGGTGGTACCGCTGTTATAGCTATCGAAATTCTCCACATAAGGCAAATCCTCTGCAGCAATAGGAATACACTTAGTGCGGAAGGTAACAACGTTGGTAGGCTGAGAGAGAACGCCGCAGTCGGCCTGCACCATAACATTGTAGATGCGGTCGGGATCCAGGCTTTCCAACAACAGCTCAGTCTCGGTGGTCGGCACTATAATGGTGTCGTCAACCGTAGACTCATCGTTATCAGGTGCAGGCCAATAGGTAACTTCATAGCTGCCCACGTTGACCGTATCCACCCAACTGATAGCAGCCGTAGTTGAAGTAACATTACTCACAACCAAGTCGGTAGGTTTATCACATGTTGGGGCTTCACCCACATAGAGGTTGTCAATATGCATGTCATTGTCATCGCCTGTAAGTGTCGACTCACCATAGAAAGCAAAACGGACAAGGCTGTCCTCATAGTTTGCCAGCGAGAGTCTGATAGTGTTGACAGTATTGGTGATGGCGGCATAAGCATAATCGTCACGTGCGGTATCGCTGCCCCATTTGGCCAAAGGCACAAAGTTGGTATCTTCGGTGATAAGGAACACGATGAAGCGATCGTCGGCCAGATTATTTCGGAGAATGGTATCGTCTGAGTTGTACTTGGTAAGGCTATAATCAAACGAAAGTTCCATATCGCTACCCAACTTGAAAGCAGGTGTCATTAGCCAGTACTTGACAGTGGTGCCATAAATATTAATCTTCATGTGTTGTGAGCCACCCAAACCATGGGCACTGTACAAGTTCCAACCCGAAGTGGTTGCGGACAGGGTGAAAGCAGCCGTGTCGTTATACAGACCTGTGTAGCGGTTCCAGGTACCCAACTGGTTGATATTGGTAACACCATCAAAGTTCTCCGTCCAGGGATATGTGGTAATGGGTATACTGAAGGTGAAAGGAACGCCTAGTGCACTGGTGTCACCATTGCAATAGGAGTACACCATACCGCTATACATCTTGCCACCGACGATACCCTCCAACTCATAGACACTGCTTGAGGCAAGGAAGGTGGTATCGCAGGTTTCACAGTTGAAACTGGAGAAATAAATAATGTATTCGCTGCTATTTTGCGAATAGATGTTGAATGTCACCGAAGCGCCTTCTTCATAGGTTACCATGACACTGTCGGGACGGAAGCAGGCGGGCATCATCATCACCGTCACCTCGTCGAGGCTCCAGTAGGTCGTTGTGGCACCACTGGGGACATTTTGACGGAAAGCGATGCGGGCACCCGACGGGGCATCGGCAAATGTAGCATCCAGCATCATCGCAGCAATACTACCGGTGGTATTGAAAGCCGATGCCGGATAGGTATTCACAGCCACAAAGGTGGTACTATCAAGCGGGTCGGTGATATAACCCACGCTGAAAGAGCCGGCGGTAGTGGTACCTGGAGCCAACTTAAAAATCATGTAGAGGTTACTTAACTGCGTGCTAAATTCGGGCAGTATAAGCACGTTGGGTTTGGCGATACTATTGCCATAGAAACGCACCGTATTGCCCGTGAAACCTGTGCGGGTGGCGATATTGTTGTATCCTCCGCCAAGGTGGTTGAAGCACTCAAATTCGGTAGCCGTCGTGGTGGTGCTCATACCATCGGGATTGAAGGTCCAAGGCAGGTCCGCAATAGGATCACAGAGGGTAGTAAAGGAAAGGTTCACATTGCCCACTGTGTCGTCGGTGGTGCAGAGGGTCTGCACATATACATAATAGGTAGTTTTGGCGGTCAGGTTGCCCAGGGTGACACTAGTTGAGGTAACCATCTCTTCCGACAGGTTAGTTGCAGTGTCGGGGTCGAAGTCAGCAGTGTCGTAGAGCACACGGTAACCCGAATACTCTCCGGCGGAAGCCCACTCCAATGTGGCGCTGGTGCCGCTCACCGCGGCCATATGCAGCTGCTCGGCGGGCAGACAGTTCGGTGCCACGTCGACACTGATATCGTCGACATACACATAGTTTGTCACACCCATGGGGGCAACGATTGCGATATAGCGGCCGGTGCCGGTATAGTTCACCAGTGGCACCTCGAACTTCTCCCACTTCTGGTTGCTGGCGGTGGAGGAAGTGGTCTTTTCGACCACCTGCACAGAAGCCATAGCTTCGAAGGTGCTGAAATCGTCGGGGTTGCTCATCACACCCACGGTGACATGACCGTAATTGTCCGAAGTCTTGAGGGCCCAGAAGCTCACCATCAGGGTGTTGAGGGGAGCCTCGAAGGCCGGCATGGCAGCATAGCTGTAATAGGTGGAGGTGCTATAAAAATAGAGGCATCTGCCTGTAGAGCCATGCTTATAGGTGGTATTGCCCTGCGGATACAAAGTGCTATAGTTGGTACCCCTGGTCCAGCAAGCATTTATGGTCGACGTGGCACCGGTAGTAGTATTGTCATTGACATTGTAGGTATAGGGCAGCGATTCGGTGGCGATGGCGGTGCAGCGGGTCTTGAAGCTGGTCTGCGACCAGAGGCTGGTGCCAGCAACACCACAATTGGAGGCCACCTTCACATAATAGGTGGTCTGTCCGGTGAGGCCGGTAAGGTTGGCCACAGTGTCGCCGTTGCTGATATTCAACGTTGTCACGTCGGTGGCCGTCTCGGGGTCAAAGTCAGTGGTGCCGCGGTACTTGACGGTATAGCCAATGGCACCTGTCGGGCTGGGATTCCAGCTCACGGTGGCCGTGGCGTCAGCAACATCCTCCACACGCATCGCTTGGGGGCGGACGCATGCGGGAGTCTCCATCACGGTGATATCATCGATATAGACATTGTTAGTCACCTTGGGGGAGAGGAAAGCAATATAGAGGCCAGTGCCAGTATAATTGGAGAGGTCCACGTCGAACTGCTCCCATGTGCTCAGCGCCTGCACCTGTATCACCTTCACCGTGTCGAAGGTGTTGAGGCTGTCGGGGTCGCTCATCACACCCACGACAATATGGCCCTGAGCAGCAGTGGTCTTATAGGCCCAGAAGTTAAGATAGAGGTTGCTGATATTCTCGGTGAAAGCAGGCAGCGCAGTCCAACTGACGGCACTTGTGGTGGAATTCATGGCCAACGAGTACAAGCCACTACGCTTTACTGAGGAATATGGATAGGGATAGTTGGTGGTGAGGCCCGAATTGCAACGAGTCCAGCAGGGGTTATAGGTGCCCGTGGCGCCGCTGGTGCTAGCATCATCGAAACCATAGCTGTAGGGCAGTGTTTCTATGGCCTCGCACGGAGTTCGGCCACTCACTTTGGCTATTCTGGAACTGTCGGTAGCTGAGCATTTGGCATACACTCCAAAAACATAACTGGTATTGCTGGTCAAGGTGGTGAAAGTGTAGAAAGTGTCGGTGATGCCAGCAGCAAGAATGCTGGTGTCGGCCATATTCACAATGGTATAGGTTGCATCCTGATTGGTGGTACTGGTATCGCTCCAACTTAAAGTCATGCTGTTGGGCGTGGTCAAAGCCTTTACAATCTGGAGGTTCTTCACAGATTTGCAAGTAACATTTGGAGATTCATAGGAGAATGTTGTCTTGGGGATAAACTTCTCTTGTGTGCCCGCAGCAGTTGCAGAGGTTCTATATCTGGCAGTATAATCCGTCTGGGTTACTCCATAGAAAGTGGCACTCTTATAGGTGCATGTCGCTTCAATAAAGGAACCTATCAGCAAATTCCCTCCATCGTAGACATATGGAGTGGTAAAATTAATGGTCATGGTTGTTCCTGTTGCATCAAGCGGACCCGAATAGACCATTGTAACCGTGGAGGCTGTGGGCGTGGCAAAAGACGACACCGACGTCGCGGTGGTTTCGCCAAGATAGATTTGAATGGTGCCAGGCCATGTAGCCCCAGCAGGGCTCGATAGATAAAATGTCATCCTCGAGATTGTGGCACCTACCATTTCCGTCAGTTGTGAGGCGGGAATGATAAATTCGTTACACGCACCGCGTGTGTCCACGTAAAGGCCATTGACAGGATAATGGGTATTGGTGTTTGTCCCATCATACACAGTCAATGTTTCCTGTGCATTCGCTACCCACGGCACGAAGAATGCCGCGAGGAGCATCAAAATAGATAATTGCTTTTTCATAATGTTAATTATTTTGGTTAATACTATGTTTTTCAGCATAAAAGACAATAACGCCCTTATTTTTGCTTACTGCAAACTTAGGAAACATTTCCGTAAAATGCAATTTTTTTTTCTTTTTTAACGTTTCTCACCCTACGATATCGCCCAGTGTCAGACGGCCTTTCTCTTGCATAACACCTGCTGTTCTTTCATTGTTCTTTCATTGTTCTTTCATTATTCATTCATTTTTATGAAAGAAACATGAACGGAGTATGAAAGAACAGCAAAAGAATGGGCGGCCTTATCACGTTATCAACAATGGGTTGGGCATTTCTTTTCCACAACACCGGATGTCATGTACAAAAAAAGCGGTAACTTTGCACCGCAAATTTGCTTATCATGGAACAACACCGCACTCTGACTGTCGACGGCCGCACCGTGCACTATCGCGACGAGGGCCGCCACAACACGCAAACCCTTGTTTTGCTGCATGGTTTCATGCAGAACCTCGATGTGTGGAGCTCCTATGTGCTCTCCTATATGAATGACCTGCGGGTCATCACCATCGACTTGCCCGGCCACGGTCTGACCGACACCTTCTGCGACGTGCATACGATGGATTTCATGGCCGGCGTGGTCAAGGAGGTGCTCAACGCCGCAGGTGTGGAGCAGTGTGTCATGGCGGGTCATTCCATGGGTGGCTATGTGACCCTGGCTTTCGCCGAGCGGTTCCCCTTCTGCCTGCGTGGCCTGGCGCTCATCAACTCGCACGCCATGGCCGACAACGACGACCAGCGCGCCGCCCGCGAGGAGGTGTGCCGTGCGGTGCAGTCCAACCGTGCCAATTACATCCTGGGCTTCGTGCCGTCGCTCTTCGACGACAGCCGCCGCGCGGCCCTCTCGAAAGATATCAAAGACCTGCAGGACCAGTGTCTCGAAACCACGGCCCAAAGTATCGTTGCCGCCCAGCACGGCATGGCGCAGCGTCCGTCGCGCATCGCCACCCTGGCATCGCTCGACGTGCCGGTATATTTCATCTATGGTAAGAACGATCCCCGCATCCCCATCGAACTGGCGGTGACCCAGACCTTGCTGCCGCGCCACTCCGAGTCGCTGCTGCTCGCCGACGCAGCCCATATGGCTTTCCTCGAAGAGCGCGAATACATCAAGCCACGACTGAAGAATTTCGTGGAAGGGTGTTATTAATCCCTAAACCGCACAGTTACTGCGGCGGTGCCGCGGGGGCCGGCGTGTACGTTGCCGTAGGGTGAGAGGTGCACGCGGGCGGGTTCGATGCCGTGGGCTGCGAGATAGGCACGCATGGTGTTTCCGCGGTCCAGCGAGAACTCATAGCATTCGCGGGCGTCGGTGCCCGGCACATCGATACCAAATTCTATATTGGCCTGAGGATGGCGCTCAAGGAAGCGCACCAGCCTATCGAGCTGCATACGTCCCAAGGGCAGTAGCTGAGCTGTGGCGGGACGGAAGCCCACGGCAGGAAGCGGCAGCGCCCGCTCGGCCGAGACCAGCTCGGCGAGGGTGTAGCCGCGGAGGGATAGTGCCTGATTATTTGATTGTTTGACAGCCTGAGTGATGAGCAGGGCAGGAACGAAGCGGTCGACGGCGTCGGCGAAGACGACATAACGGGTGCTGTCGCGCAGGTTGAGTCCGAGGGTCGGGGCGCCGTCGCTATAGTCGATCTGCTGCACCACCTCCTGACGGTCGAGGTCGGCGACGCTGACGCGCAGCAGGCTGCGTTCCAGGCCGCGGACACCGAGCCGGCAGGTGCTGTAGGAGTCGGCGGTGTCGTGCCAGGTGGCGAAGGACTGGAGAGTGGAGAGTGGAGAGTGGAGAGTGGAGAGATAGATACGTTTTTCGTCGGGGCTGAAGCTGAGGCCCTGCTCCCAATAGGGGCCGTTGATTTCGCGGCCCACATTCTGCGGGGTGCTCCACGAGGTCCAACCCGAAGAGGTGCGTTCGGCCACCATCACGTCGCCATAACCCAATCCGCCATATCCGTCGCTGATGAAATAGAGGGTGCACAGGTTGCTGCTGAGCAGAGGGCTGCGTTCACAATAGGGGGTATTGAGACTGATGCCGAGGTTAACCGGCGTACCCCAGCCGTAGGAGCCATAGGGGATAAACCAGAGGTCGGTGGCCAGGGCGGTATCGCCGTGGAAATAGGCTCCCGAAAGTTGTAAGTTATGTCCGCCGGGGCGGTCAGAAGCCAAGAGCATACCGCTGCCATCGGGCACCATATAGGCGTCGGTCTCTATATAGTCGGTGTTGACGGGATAGGGCGGCAGGTCGCTGATGCGCCAGCCGTCGCCATCGCGCTCAGCGATCCAGATGTCGCCGCCACTGCCGAGGAGCATCTTGCGGCCGCCGTCAAAGAAGTTGAAAAGCACCAAGTCGGTGGCGTCGGTATTGGCAAAATGAACGGTGTCGAAAGACGAGGTTTGGACGGACGGGGACGTCCGCGGTCCCACCAGACGGCAGATGAGGTTGCCTGCGGGGGTGGTGCGGGTGAAGTAGAGGGTGCCGTCGGCAGGGTTGATTACGGGAGAAGAGATGCCTTCGCCTTCCAACTCGGCACGCAGGGTGCGGGCGGGATGTGGGGTGGCGAGGATCTGCAGCAGGTCGGCATAGCGGTCGGCCCAGCGGTTCTCAAAACTGATGTCGAACTGCTGCACGCGTTCGATGGCTTCGGGATAGCGGCGTGCCGTGAGCAGGGGCTGAAGCATGCGTTGCAGGGGAACAAAGGACAGGCCGCGACCCGTGAGGTAGCGCACATAGGAGGCGTAGCGGATATAGCGCTCCTCGCGGTAGGGGCCGAGGAGGAGGATAGTGTCGGCATCTTCGGCCTGCTCGAGGTCGCTCTCAAGGGCGTGGGGAAAGGGAAAATCGGGGTTCTGATTCTCGAAGATACGCAGCGGTGCGGCGTTGCCTTCGAGGGAGTGCCAGGAGTAGTAGCGGCCATACACTTCGCTATAGTGGGCGTCGAGGGGGAAATGTCCCACATAGTAGCGGGCAGCCTCGATGTCGTGGTTGTCATAGATGAGACGTCGCGCCTCGGTCAGGGCCTGGTCGACCAACGGCGAGTCGGCGTTGGAGTCGGCAAAGTGGAGCAACTCCATGGCGGTGCGGCGCTGCGAGAAATCGAACAGTGCATATTCCTCGAGGATGTGACGGGCCTGCTGGCTTTCGTCGCTGGCGGGGTAGCGGCTGAGGAAAGTGTTGTAGGCTCCGGCGGTGCCGACGCGGGCGGCTTCGGCGAAGGCGATGCGGCTCTTGTGGCGCACCGCAGCCTGCTGCACAGCGGAACTCTGCGGATAGCGTGCCGCCACGCTGTCGACGGCGGCTTCGGAAGCACAGGAGGCGAAAATCGTGGAGACCTCCTGACGGAGCAACTCCTCCATCTGGTCGGCCTCGACGGTACCCGGGTAGGTGACGAAGTAGTTGTAGTAGGCTTCGGGGGTAGCCTGGCGCAGGCTTTCGTCATAGATCTGACGCATACGCATCTGACGCAGCACCTTGGCCATCTCGCGGTCGTTGCCAAAGACGTCGAAGTATTCGTCGATCTCCACATCCGTCAGACGGGGTTGGAGCGACAGGTATTGACGGGCGGCCTCATGGATATTCTGCTTGGTCTGACGCAGCAGCATGATGTCGATGCCCTTCTTGGTGAGCTTGGTAAGCTTACGTATCTTGTTGTTTTCGAGCAGGTAGACCTGCTGCTCCTCGGCCTTGCGGATGTATCGCATAGCCGTGGGGAGGTTACGCATGGAGGTGGAGTTGTCGAAGTAATAGAGGGCCATATTGTACAGGGCCTCGACGTCGGACGGGTCCTGGGCGTAGGCGCGATGTACCTCGGTGAATCGGTCGTTCCCGTCACCCTGTGGGATTTCTACAGGTATCTGTCCCACGGAGGGGAGTGCCAGCAGGCAACAGAGGGCCGTGGCAAGAATCTTGCTCAGGGTGCTCATTTGACGGATTTCAAAATCTCCTTGAAGCGGGACTCCATACGATCGTAGGTGCCGCGCGAGGTCTCGAGGCGGAACTCGACGGCGGTGCGGCGTTCCTTGAAGTAGGTCATGAGGATGCGGTAGTCCTTGCCGTCGGCGGGGTTGGTATATATGCCCTCGTAGCCGAGGCCGCCGCCGCGCGGCAGACCGTCGCCCTTGGTATACTCGGTGAGCGACTGGAAGGGCTGCGCCACATAACGGTCGTAGGCCAGCGAATAGATGTCGCCACTATACTTGGGGTTGACATAGATGCGGAGGAACGGCAGGGCGGTGTCGCCAGTGGCTTCGACCAGAGTCTCGCCCACATAGCTGTAGAGGTAGACGCTGGCGCCGTCGTCGAGGGTGAAGGTACGCACATAGCTCCACTCGTCGGCAGGAAGGGTAAAACTCACCGTCGTTCCAGGGATGGCCATCTGGGCCTGGACACTATTGCCCAGCAAACCCATAAGACCTATCAAACCCAACAAAAAGAACTTTTTCATAATATCTATTTTTGATAGAACTGCAACAATTGTTCGGTCAGGTGTCCGATGTTGTACTGCTCGGCCACGAGGCGCATGGCGGCCTCCCCCACCCTGCGACAATAGTCAGAGTCGGAGAGCAGGCGCTTGACCTGGCTGGCAAATTCGTCGGGGGTGTTGGCGATGAGGAGGTTCTCGCCGTCGGTATAGTCGATGCCCTGGGCACCGACGGAGGTGGTGACTACTGCCTTGCCGATGGACATAGCCTCGATAATTTTGACGCGAATGCCGCTACCGCTGCGTAACGGCACGATATTAACCTGCTTGCCGCCGATGAACTGCATGGCGTCGGGCACTTCGCCCACCACGGTGACACCGGAGATAGAGGCCTGCATCCAGCGTGCCGGCATCTTGCGTCCGGCGAGGTAGAGACGGGCCTGCGGCACCTCGCGGTATATCACGGGCCAGATCTCTTCGAGGAGCCAGCGGATACTCTCCTGGTTGGGCAACCAGTCCATGGCACCGATATGGAAGAGGGAGTTCTGCTCCGAAGCCTCCGGAGGTTCCGGACACCCTAGGGCTTTTATACCGAAGGGGATGGCCGTAAGGGGGCGGCGGCAGCCGTGGGCTTTGAAATACTCGGCATCCTGGCGTGTGATGCACACCACGCCGTCGTAGTCGTTGATATGTTCCAGCTCGTAGGCTCGGAGCGTCAGCGCGAGGTGTTTGAGGTACCAACGCTTGAAATAGTCCTTGGTGCTTTGAGCTACCTGACGCCAGATGAGGTGTTCCACGTTGTGGGCCCGCAGAATGACTTTGGCTTGGGAATATTTGCGTATCAGCGGCACATAGGGGGTGAGGAAGATACTCTCGACATGCACTATGTCGAACTCTTCCTGCTGCAATATCTCCTTCAATTTGCCGGCAAATCCGTTGCTAACATAGCGCTTCACATGGTACGACTCGCCACAAAGCATGGCCACGGCGGCGGGAAGCACCTTGATGGTGAGGTCCACATATACCGCCTCGATGGCGGTGCGGCGACGGTATTCGTCGGGCATCAACTCGAGACGGGCGGGGTGTTTGTCGCTCTCGACGGTGAGGACACGTACCTCACAGCCTGCATCAAGCAGTCCCTGGGTGATGCCGTTCATCGCCAGGGTACCTCCGTCGACCGGAGGATAAGGGGGCTTGTTGCAGAGCTGAAGGACCTTCATATCTGAAAGCTGTAAGTTTTAAGTTTTAAGCTGTAAGTGGGCGCAAACCACTTAATACTTACAGCTTAAAGCTTACAACTGCTATTTATTCTTTCGGAAGCGACTTAAAGCCGAAGCCAAGAATCTCACTGCTCTCCATAATATTGACGAAAGCCTTGGGATCGAGGCGGTGGAGGTTGGATTTGAGCTTCACCATGTCGGCACGGTCGAGGGTGACGTAGATCATCTTGCGCTCGTTGCCCTGGTAGAGGCCGGTGCCGGTGAGGCAGGTGCCACCGCGCTCCAGGTCGTTGAGGATATAGTCGCGCACCGCTTCCACCTCGTCGGTGATGATAAACATGGTCTTATAGCTCTTCATGCCATCGACCACTAGGTCGATGATTTTGCTCTCGATGAAGATAAGGATGATGGAGTAGATGGGCAGACGGATGTCGCCGATGAGGAGGGTGGTCAGCGAGATGATGCTGTCGACGATAAGCACGAGGGTACCGAGACTGATCTTGGTGTATTTGTGTATAATCATGGAAATGATGTCCGAACCGCCGGAAGTGGCGCCAGCACGGAAGATAACACCGATGGCCACGCCATAGATGAGGCCGGCGACGACGGTGTTGAGGAACATGTCGGGGAGGAACCAGATCTCCTGACCATCACGCATGAAGGAGAGGGCGGTCTGGGCGGGGGCGTCGAGGAAAGCACCGTCGTGGATGAGAGGTGCGTAGCCCCAGGTGGTCTCCATGATATAGGTGAAGACGGGGATAAGGATGACCGAGACGATGGTCTTGATGCCGAACTTGGGTCCGAGGATGATGGTACCGATGATGAGCAAGGGAATATCCATGCAGATACCTGCCAAGGAGATCTTCCATCCGAAGAGGGCGTTGAAGACGTTGGCCAGACCATAGACGCCGCCGGGGGCGAGGTGGTAAGGGTTGACAAACATCACATCGGCCACGGCGAACATGGCGCTGCCCAAGACGAGCAGGAGGTAGGAAAGAATTTCTTTTTTGTAGTCTACTTTGCTTTTTACCTTTGACATAATTATTTCGTTTTTAATATTTACCGATCAGATTCCCCAAGGGAATAATTATGCAAAGATACACATTTTTTGGGATATAGATATAAAAAAGGCTCCGACGGTGGTTACCGTCGGAGCCTCAGAGCGACAAACGGGGCTCGAACCCGCGACCTGCGGCTTGGGAAGCCGCCGCTCTACCAACTGAGCTATTGTCGCAAACAGACCCCCTAAAAACGGGGCATTGTTTCCTTTATTGTGTTGTCGAAAATATTTTTCCGGAAATTCCGGAGATTCAATTCCTCTTGGCCAGGATAGCCAGCAGGCGGATGAAGAGGTTGATGACATCGAGATAGATATCGAGGGCGCAGTCGACAGCGTTGTCGAGGGTCTTGGGATAGGCCTGCGACTTGGCCACGTCAAAACCTATGTATCCCGAGAAGAGAAGCACAAAAAGCCAGTCGAAGAGGGTGCCGCGATAGCCGAAAAGGAAGGTAGCCACCACCTCGGCCAACAAACCTACCAGCAGGGTCACCAGCAACGTGCGGCCCAATCCCAGAAAGAACTGGGGTGCCGTGGCAGCGAGCACCAACATAGTGAGGGTAACCATGGCTGTGAGACCCAAGGCCTTGACCACGATGTCGGCCGAGAGGCCGGGGACGACGAGGGCCAGTATGAGACCTATAGGCAGCACCACCAGGTTATAGCCGAGGAAACTGACCATGGGATTGGTGGAGCGGTGGGCGATGATGATGCCCGCGATGGTGGGCACCAAGTAGATGAGCAGCAGACCGAACCACCCCAGTATGGAGGCGGCTTGCTGCAGCGGGGCAGCGAAGAAATAGACCATCAAGGCGTTGACAATAAGGCCATACGCCAACGTGCCACAGAGTACCAGATTATAGGTGCGTGCCGACAAGCTGTCGGCCACACCCGACTCCAGACGCTCGCGCTTACGATCGCTCAAATAAGTACTTACCGATGTTTCAGCCATAGTATTCGTATTTTCCGTTCTCGGATTTGACGGTCACTTGGGCTTTGGGGGCCTCTTCGACGCGGCCGATGATGCGGGCGTCGACATTGAAGCTCTTGGCGATGTCGATGATGCCGCGGGCCGTAGCCTCGTCGGTGTAGAGTTCCATGCGGTGGCCCATGTTGAAGACCTTGTACATCTCCTGCCAGTCGGTGTGGCTCTCCTCGTGGATCATCTTGAAGAGCGGCGGCACAGGGAAGAGATTGTCTTTCACCACATGCAGCGGACGACCTCCGATAAAGTGGAGCACCTTGGTCTGTGCGCCACCCGAGCAGTGGATCATGCCGTCAATCTTGGGGCGGTATTCGTCGAGCACTCGACGGATGATGGGAGCATATGTTCTTGTGGGCGAAAGCACCATGTGGCCGGCGTCGACGCCCGGCACCTCGGTGGGGTCGGTCAGCAGCTTGGTGCCGCAGAAGACCACCTCGTCGGGCAGGTTGCGGTCGTAGCACATGGGGTATTTCTCGGCATAGACATGCGAGAAGACATCGTGGCGGGCCGAGGTGAGTCCGTTGGAACCCATGCCGCCGTTATAGGCGGTCTCGTAGTTGGCCTGACCATAAGAGGCGAGAGCCACTATCACGTTGCCAGCCTTGATGTTGGCATTGTCGATGACATCGGCACGACGCATACGGGCGGTGACGGTGCTGTCGACGATGATGGTGCGGACCAGGTCGCCCACGTCGGCGGTCTCGCCGCCGGTAAGGACGATGTCGATACCCATGTCGCGCATGGTCTGGCAGAACTCCTCGGTGCCGTTGATGACAGCGCTGATGACCTCGCCGGGCACCAACTGCTTGTTACGACCAATGGTGGAAGAGAGCAGGATATGGTCCAGGGCTCCGACACACAGCAGGTCGTCGGTATTCATCACGATGGCATCGACGGCGATACCTTTCCACACGGAGAGGTCACCTGTCTCGCGCCAATACATGTAGGCGAGGCTGCTCTTGGTGCCGGCACCGTCGGCATGCATGATGTTGCAATACTGGGGGTCGCCACCCAGAAGGTCGGGGATAATCTTGCAGAAGGCATTGGGATAAAGCCCCTTGTCGATATTCTTGATGGCGTTGTGCACGTCCTCCTTCGATGCGGAAACACCGCGCTGATTGTATTTGTCCATTGATTGTTTGATTGACTGATTGCTTGAATCAATTGAAATGCAAAATTACAAATTATTTGCCGACTGACCAAATAAAAAAACGGGAAGCGTTCATAATGAAACGTTTCCCGTTGTTTTCGGCTGCGTTTTATCAGTGACGCACTATCAGTTTGGCGACAGCCATGCCGCCTTCGGCGGCAATCCTTACATAGTAAAGACCGGCCGGATAACCTGCGATATCGATAACCAGGTTTCCGCTCTCCGCTCTCCACTCTCCACTCACACGGCCGCTCATGTCCACCAGGGTCACCGTAGCGGGGTCGTTGCAGTCGATGGTGACGTATTCGCTGGCGGGATTGGGATAGATATTGACCTGTAGCGACTCCACCTCCTCGATACCGGTGGAAGTGACGAAGTAGGCGACGAAAGTGCTGTCGGAAGTAACAACGATATGGCGGACGGGGGCCGTGGCACCGTCGTTCCAACGGCGGAACTCATAGCCTGTGAAGGGTACGGCGGTGATAGTAACTTCGCTGCCCTCGGAGTAGTCGCCAGTGCCCGTGACCACACCCATGGTCTCGTCGGCACTCATAACGGTGATATGGTGGTAGATATTGGACTCGAAATAGGCGGTCAATTCCATGTCCTCATCTATCCTCACGATGCGGGTAGCGTTGGTATCATAGTCGCTCCAACGGCGGAAGTGATATCCTTCTTTGGGGATAGCAGCGATGGTAACATCGGTACCCTGCACATAGGTGCCGGCGCCAGTTACTGTGCCCATCGCGGTGTCGTTGACCGAGAGGGTGAGTACATAGCTCACCAAGGAGGTATCCGTAATGTTTACATCATCGATATAGCAACGGACGAGAGAGCCACCGAAACGGAACGCCAAGCAGAAGGGCTGCGGCAGGACAGCAGCGGGAATATTGAACTGATGGTCGATGTAGTTGTTATAGCTTGATGACGGTGTGACGCTGCCTATGGCAATAAATCCCGCGGTGTCGGCAGGATCAGGCATGATACCCACCTCGAAAAAGGAGTTGGCGTTGAGGGAGTAGAGCGCCGCACGGAAGCTAATGGACACATCCTGTCCCTCCGGGTCGATGAGCGGCGAACAGACATAGTTGCGATAGAGCGTGTCATAACTGCTGGCAGAGGCAACCGCTACAAAGAACAGCTCACGATGGGTGGTGCCATAAATATAGACATCGGGATAGTTGGCGTAAGGATAGAGGGTGGTGTGCCAGCAGATGGAGTCAAGCATGTACTCGTTTTCGAAGTCCATGCTGTAAGGCAGCGTCTGCGGGGGACAGACGGTAGTGAAGCGGGTGCTGATGGCCACGGTGGTATCACCCGAGGCGCACACGCTACGCACCGCAGCAATATAATCTGTCTGTGACTGTAGGCCGGTGAACTGGAAGGTGGAGTCGGTGGTGGTACCCTGCAGAGTGCCGTCGAGGTACACAGCCCACTGACCAGGCCATTCCGCCGGCGTCCACTGCAAGGTGGCAGCGGTGTCGGTCAGATGGGTCACCTCCAGATGGCTTACAGGCTGACAAGTGACGTTTTCATCCACCTGAACACTCAGCAAGAAGCTGATGAATTCGCCATAGAAGACGATATGACGCTGAGAGAGAGAGAAGGTATTGTCGAACTGGTACACATACTCGTGTGTACCGTCGAGGGCAATGGTGGAGTCGAGCCACACGACATTGGCACCGTCGGCATCGCTCACACCTATCATTATCTTTGGACTGAAAGTACTTGTTGAGTTAACAGTGTAGCGCACCATAAGCCCCTGGAGGCCGCGGTCAAACTCGGGTGAGACGAGGGGGACACGGTGGCTGACATGGCCATCGTCCATGCGGGCACCGCTGTTTCCGGACATAGCGATGGGAATCTGCCAGCAGGCGGTAACGCCGGTGGTGAAGTCATGGCTGTAAGGGACACTGACAGGGGGGCAAGAGGGTACGGGCGGCACCGTATCAGAGGAGCAGTTGCCCAGCAACTGTATGTCTGGGATAGTGTTGCTTCGTTCAAGCCCCACGGTCACATTGAACGGGTCAATACTGGTTGTATCCGTCATATGGCCATTGTAATAGAGGCATCCGCCGACAGCGGCGTCATGACCTTTGAAACTCATATCGTTGTAGCCATCCACTCCGGTATTGTCGTCAACGGTGACGATAATATTGTCTGCGCCGTTGAGAGCCACGGGGGTGGTGAAGGGTATTTTTATCCAGCCGTGGTCGTCGGGGGCGAAGGTATGGTTCTGTACCGCCAAAGTGTGGGTAGCCACGCTGATGGGCGACAGCAGGGTGCTGGCCGAGGTCTGTCCGATATAGACATCCAGCTGACGTACCACACCAGGACCGGTGTTCCCGTTGTAGTACAGGGCGATGCCATACAGCGTGTCGACCGATGCGCCGAGTTCGGCAGGATAAAGCACTTGGAAATAGCCATAGGGGCGATAGGCATTCAGGAGATAACAGTGACTGTAGGGGTTGCTTCCCTGCACCTCGGAGCAGACCGACGGCGCGGGCGAGAAACTGACGCTGAGGGACTCGGCGGTGTCGGTGCCGCAGAGGGTGCGCAGGTCGGCACGGAAGGTATGTGCCAACGGCAGATCGTTCAGGATGGTGTCGGTACCACGGCACACAAAGGTGCTGCTGTCGCCTGAAGTAAGGTCGTAGAGTGTCACCTGCACACCTTCGGCCGGCTGGGCACCATAGGTATCGTACTGCCAACTGAGTTGCGCCGAGCGGATGCCCAGTACGGTGGCCTCAGCAGTGAGCAAAGAGGCACAGGCGATGGGCTCCTCGATGGCGAGGTCATCGATCCGCACGGCACTGAAGTCGTCGTTGCCTGTCCCCACACAGAAGGCGATGGCCACTGGGGTGGCGTCGAGGCCGTGGGTGCTAAAACGGCAGTTCATCCAGCTGGCAGTAGCCACAAAGGTATCGATGGCAACGAAAGTGGCAGTGTCGTTGGGATTGGACATCACGCCGGCAATCAGGACGACAGAGTCTTGCTCCGCGGTGGATCTACTCAACCGGAAGCTAACAACCATCTCATTGCCCGGATGGTTCATGACGGGGGTAATAATAAAAGAGGGACGGGATAGGAGGCCACTGGTAGCATACAACTGCCCGCTCAGCACATAGACGTTAATGTTGGACTGCGTCCAGCAGTCAATGGAGGCATCGCCTTGGCTGAAGTTGTTGTAGTAGGGCAGCGGCACGGCACCACAGAGGGTGGTGAACTGCGCCGAGGCGTAGCGGCCCGTGTCGGCACCCACGATGGCGGCCACACGGACGGTATAGTCAGTGTGACCTTCAAGTCCTGTGAGCCAGCAGGAGAGACCAACAACCGTAGTATCCACCACGCTGTTTATCCGCACATGGTAGGCAGAAGCGTTGTCCACTGCAGCCCAAGTCACGCGGGCATAGGAGGAACCGATGCTGTCCACGTTCACCGTGGCGGGAGCCTGAATACGGCTGTCGCGGAACACTTCGATATTGTCGATAAGCACAGCATAGTACGAACTGGCGAATTGCCACCGCAGCGCTATCTTGGCGTCGGGGTCAGCGATGGAGGAGGTGACGAAGGTGACGGTGTCGCGGCGGTAGCTGCCGGCATGAGCTGTAAGGGTCTGCACGGCGGTAAAGACATTGGCAGCATTATAATAGCCTACCGTGAGGGTACCTTTGCTGGCATTCTCAAAGCGATAGTCGAAGGCAATGGCGAGCCGCTGCAAGCTATCGGATATGTTAGGAAGAACCACCTCAGCACGGTTGCCATAGCCTGAGTTATTACTACTACTGCCTGCCACCATAAAGAGGGCGTTATTCGGAATATTGCTGATGTACTGGTAACCATCGGCAGGGATAACATGGGGAGCGTAGGCGGCGTTACTGCCATTCCAGTTGTAGCTCCAGCAGTCGGGCAGATTGCCTGCGGTGGTGGCAGAGGTAGCGACGACACCCTCGAAATCCTCAGTGAAAGGTGCACGACGGAGACAGTCGACAACTCTCACAACCGTATCGATGATATCGCTGCCATAGGGGTTGCTGAGCGTATAGGTAATGGTATCGACACCTGTCATCGGATAGACCAGCCTCAGCGTGTCGATATCGGGACGCACTGTGACAATGGTAGTATCGAGGAGCGAAGAATGCCATGTGCCAGTCAGGCCACGCGGCGAGCAGGCATTATGGCCGACGATAATCAGGGTATTGTCGTTTACATTGGCCGTCGTAGGAACGCTAACAAAGCTGGCAACAGGCGTATCAAAGGTCTGAACGGTGAAGACCACCGTGGCGGAGTCTATGCCGTATGCATTAGTGGCCACCACGGTCAACGTATCGGTACCCACCATCGGGTACTCGAGGATAATCTGGGGAGAAGTCTGCGGAGGAATGATAGTGTCGAGAAGCGTAGAACGCCAAGAGTAGGTCAATCCATTGGGGCTACCCTCAAGAAGGGTGGCTGTGAAGAGGGTACTGTCGTCAGCATACACTCCTGCAGGAGCCGTCAGCTCCACCACCGGAGCCGTGGTGCTACGCACCTCCACGTCGTCGATCTTCAGCTCCATCCAATAGCCTTCGGTAGAATGTGTCCAACAGGGTTGGTGGCGGAAAGCGATATGCACCGTCTGTCCGGCGTATGCTCCCAGCGGTACACTGTGACGGGTATAGTTATCGTTGTTTGAACCATGATAGGGAAGTGTCGCGCTGTCGAGCACGTAGAGCGTGTTCCACACCGCATCGGCAGCCAAAGGGTCGGCGGCCGTAGTGACTAGCACAGAGTAGCGGTAGTAGCAGGTCATATAATGTCCCGAGGCATCGCCCCAGAAGAGACGCACCGCCTCGTTGGTATCGGCCGGGATGGTGACGGCCTTCGAGATAAGCCAGTTGTCCGTACCCACCTGCATCGTAGCCGAACGCACACTGCGGTTTTTCCCTGCCGGCTGGTATACATTCCAGTTGCTGCCTTCCGGCACCGTCCAGCAGAGGAGACCTGCCTCAAAGTCCTCGCTCCAGGGCAGGGTGACAGCAGGCGAGCAGTCCACAACCTTCACCTGCTTCGCGACAATGTCGCTACCATAAGCATTAGTAACCGAAACGGTGAGGGTATCCATGCCACCCATGCCGCTTTGATAGGTCACCCACGCGCTGTCGCCCAAAGCATTGGTCACTATTATGCCACCCACCACAGAATGCCACGTGTAGTGCAACCCTTCGGTCGCCCCGTAGCGTAGCGATGCCGTGCAGAGCATCGATGTATCAGTAAGTGCGGTCCCAGGAACCATCACACTATGTATCTTGGGTAAGGTGTCGTAGTCGATAGTCAACGGCAGGAGATAGTTCATCGTCCCACTCTTCTGGAACAAACCCAACCGGATAATCTGCCCTGCATAGGGGGCCAGACTCACCTTGCGGGTCTTCACCTTTGTGTTATCTGTCTCTTCGCTCCGGTAAAGCACATCCGGGAAGAGTGCGGTATCCATAGCGATATACTGTTCTATACCATCGGCTTGGTCCAGAACCACAGCGCGCACATCGATGTTATAACACTGCCAGCTCAGCGTCAGCGCCAGATGGTCGGCATTGGCCGGCACCGCAATAGCGGGTGTCACCAACGACGGTATTGACGGATCGTAGGAGTAGTTGTTGTTGTATACATACAGGTAATTGTTGCTTATATGACTGTCGCCATCCTCGTCGACATAGATGTAGTTGCTTGTCTTCCTCTCCATGTACTGCATATACCAACACACGTTCAGGTCATCAAACGAAAGCGTCCACGGGAAGATATCCACTGGCTGGCAGCTGAAGACCTGTACCACCGACCGCTGCGTGAAAGAGCCATAGGCATTGCTCACCGTGAGAGTCATAGTGTCGATGCCGGGAGCATTGTATACCAGACTAAAACGCGAGGTAGGAAGGAACATCCCACTCCAACTATACTCATACATTTCCTGTTCGATACCCGTGACCGTAGCCTGGCCAGCAGCCACCATCGTGCTCTGCCAGACAAAAGAGACATTAGTGTCACCGTCCACTCCCCACTCCATCGAATATTCGTTCGTCACCGTGTCACCCACCATCACAGATGCATTCCTCCCCCACCAGTAGCCCCACGGCATGCGGTCGCTGCGGATGACGAGGTTAGCGATAAAAAGGTGACGCAGGTTGCCACCGGTAGAAGGCAGGCAAAAGGCCACGCGAATTGCCTGTCCCGCATAGGGAACCAAATCCACCGGCCAATCATTTTGCAAATAAGTCTGGTTGGCATAATAGGAGCCATCCACCGTATCCCAGGTCTGCCCGTCGTCATTGCTAATGAGCACCAAGTAGTTAATCTGTGCACCGCCGCTTTTGCAGACATCCCAAGTCATCTGCAGTCCAGCTGTATCGCTAGGCAACTGCAGCAGCGGCGACACCAACCATTGGCTCATCCCGTTTCTGACAGATACACAAACCATCGAGCCACTATACCCACTAACGTCGGCGGTATCTCTCCACGTGGATCCTGCCGAAGGGGTCCAGCATGCCAAGTTGGCGCTGAAATCCGGCTCATAAGGGAACGCACGCACCGTATCGGTGCAGGTAGGAATCTGTGCCTGAGCATAATGGCCCATCAAAACCATCATTATGCACAGCATCAATCTCTTTAGTAGTTTTTCTCTCATAGTGTACTAGTATTTTATAGTATTGATTATTAATAACTCAAACATTGTCTTTTTATTGCAGTGACATTTTTATTATAGATACCCCAAATGGCACAAAATGATACTTCCCACCCGTAGTTTAACAAAGTTTAACACTCACACTATCTTAGATAAATAATAGTAGGTACAAAAAAAAAGGATGTCCTATCGAATAAGACATCCTTATATAATACTATGCTGTCAGATTAACGACGATGGCCACCGCCGTTGCCGGAACTGCGGCGTTCGCCTCCGCGATCGCCACCCTCGCGACGGCCATGTCCGCGGTCTCCTTCGCGGCGTTCACCACCTTCGCGGCGAGGGCCACGGGCAGGTTTCTCTTCTACATAACCCTCGGGCTTGGGAAGCAGAGCTTTGCGGCTGAGCTTAATCTTGCCGTTCTTCTCGTCGAAGGCGATGACCTTCACTTCGAACTCGTCGCCCTCCTTGATGAGGCCTTCGAGTGTGGCGGGGTGACCCCACTCGTACTCGCTGATGTGCATCAGGCCTTCCTTGCCGGGCAGGAACTCCATGAAAGCACCAAACTCGACGATGCTAACCACCTTGGCGTTGAAGATATCGCCCACCTCGGGAACAGTGCAGATATCCTTAATCCACTTGAGGGCGGCAGCGATATCCTCCTTGTTCTGCGAAGCGACATCGACGATACCGAACTCGCCTTCCTCCTCGATATTGATGATGGTGTTGGTCTCGGCCTGAATCTTCTGGATGACCTCGCCACCCTTGCCGATGACGGCACCGATGAAGTCTTTCGGAATCTTGATCTGCTCGATGCGGGGCACGAAGTCCTTGTAGTCGGCACGGGGCTCGGGGATGGTCTCGAGAATCTTGTCGAGGATGTAGAGACGACCCTGGCGGGCCTGCTCGAGAGCCTTGGCCAGCACGTCGTAGCTGAGGCCGTCGACCTTGATATCCATCTGGCAGGCGGTGATACCATCGCGGGTACCGCAAACCTTGAAGTCCATGTCGCCGAGATGGTCCTCGTCGCCGAGGATGTCGCTCAGCACGGCCCACTTGTCACCCTTCGAGATGAGACCCATGGCGATACCGGCCACAGGCTTGCGCAGCTTGACGCCGGCATCCATCAGCGCCATGCAGCCGGCGCAGACGGTGGCCATAGAAGAGGAACCGTTGCTCTCGAGGATGTCGGAGACCACGCGGATGGTGTAGGGGCATTCCTCCTCAGTGGGCAGAACCTCCTTGAGGGCGCGCCAAGCCAAGTGGCCGTGACCCACCTCGCGGCGGCTGGTGCTGCCACTGCGTTTCACCTCGCCAGTGGCGAAGCCGGGGAAGTTGTAGTGCAGCAGGAAGCGACGCATGCCTTCGATGACGGCACCGTCGATCTTCTGCTCGTCGAGCTTGGTGCCGAGGGTGCAGGTGCTGAGAGACTGGGTCTCGCCACGGGTGAAGATGGCGCTGCCGTGCACGGAGGGCAGGTAGTCGGTCTCGCACCAGATGGGACGGATCTCGTCGAGCTGACGGCCGTCGAGACGGGTGCGCTCGTTGAGCACCATGTCGCGCATGGCCTCGCGCTCGGTGTCATGATAGTAGCGGTCAATCATGAACTTGATCTCGTCGGTGAGGGTCTCCTCGGTATAGTTGGCATCGATGAACTCCTGCTTGATGGCGGCGAAGCCGTCCTCGCGCTGGTGCTTGTTGGCGATGCCCTGCTTGCTGAAGTCGTAGCATTTCTGGTAGACGGCGTCGTGGAGGCGCTGGCGCAGCTCCTCGTCGTTCACCTCGTGGCAGTACTCGCGTTTCTCGGTCTTGCCCGCCTCGACGGTAAGCTCGTCGAGCACGCGGCACTGAATCTTGATAGCCTCATGCGCGGCTTTGAGGGCGTTGAGCATCACATCCTCGGAAACCTCCTTCATCTCGCCTTCCACCATCATGATGTTGTCGGCGGTGGCAGCCACGATAAGGTCAAGATCGGCACGATCGATATCCTCCATCGGAGTGTTGATGACATACTTGCCGTCGAGGTAGCTCACGCGCACCTCGCTGACGGGGCCGTTGAAGGGGATGTCGCTCACGGCGAGGGCCGAAGCAGCAGCCAGAGCGGCCAGCTGGTCGGGCATGGTGTCCTTATCGCCGCTGATGAGGGTGATGTTCACCTGCACCTCGGCGTGGAAGTTGTCGGGGAAGAGGGGACGCAGGGCACGGTCGACCAGACGGGCGATGAGGATTTCATGCTCCGAGGGACGGGCCTCGCGCTTGAAGAAACCGCCGGGGAAGCGACCCATGGCGGCGTATTTTTCCTGATAGTCAACGGTGAGGGGCATGAAGTCGACGTTCTCGCCCACCTCTTTCTTGGAACAGACGGTGGCCAGAAGCATAGTGTCGTTCATGCGGACCACGGCAGCGCCGTCGGCCTGTTTGGCCAGCTTGCCGGTCTCGATTTCGATCATGCGGCCATCGCCGAGGTCGAAACGCTTAGTGATAATGTGTTCGTTCATTTGTTTTTATTGTTTTCTTTATATTCCGCAGCTATGGGGACCATCCCTATATCCTAAAACTTTTTCTTGTAAAAAAGGGCTACCCGATAAACTCTCGGGTAACCCCAACCATAACCAAATAAATATGAAAAACTATTTTTTTCGTTATTTACGCAGACCTAACTGTTTGACGATGGCGCGATAACGCTCGATATCGGTCTCTTTCAGGTAATCGAGCATCTTGCGGCGCTTACCGACAAGACCCACAAGGGCGCGCTCACTCACCTGATCTTTCTTATTTTGCTTCATCAACTCGGTGAGGTGCTGGATGCGGTAGGTGAAAAGGGCAATCTGTCCTTCAGCGCTACCGGTATCTTTAGCAGATTTGCCATACTGGGCGAAAATCTCTTCTTTCTTCTCTTTTGTCAGATACATAACGTGTTACGTTTGTTTTTTTCGTTTTATTTCTTCTCAAATCGGCTGCAAAATTACGCATATTTTCACAAGTGGCAAAATATTTTTGTTAAATAATGTACTTTTAACACTTGTTAAGAAAACACACGCATGTTTCCCAGAATTACAACTCGACGGCATCAGCTATCCTTGCCGCCAATTCTTTCAGCTCGTCGCCACTCATCTCCACATGGTGACCAAAATTAAGGTCACCCGGCTTGTTGAGCGGCATGAGGTGGATATGTACATGGGGAACGTCAATGCCAACCACAGCCTCACCGACTTTGATGCAAGGGCATACTTTCTTCAACCCTTTGGCCACTTTCTTGGCAAAGAGATGTAACTCACAAAAGAGTTCATCATCCAAATCAAAGATATAGTCAACTTCCTTCTTAGGGATGCATAACACATGACCTTTGACAACAGGGTTGATGTCAAGGAAAGCGAAACAGTGTTCAGTCTCAGCGATTTTATAGCACGGAATTTCTCCGGCGACAATCTTACTAAATATTGTAGCCATATCAACGTTCAATTTTAGTGAGTTCGAAAGTCATTTTACCTGCGGGCACATTCACCTCGACAATATCTCCTACCTTGTGGCCAAGAAAAGCGGAGGCAAAAGGTGAGGTAATGCTAATCTTGCCTTGTTTGAGGTTTGCTTCACTCTCAGGAACTATGGTGTATTTCTGAACCATCTTATTCTTGGTGTTACGAATAGTAATAATAGAAAGAAGCAATACCTTGGAGGTGTCAATTTTACTTTCATCAAGAAGGCGAGCATTGGCCACGAGCTCCTGCAGTTTACTAATACGGGCCTCAAGATGTCCCTGGGCCTCTTTAGCAGCATCATATTCAGCATTTTCAGAGAGATCCCCCTTATCGCGAGCTTCGGCGATAGCCGCTGAAGCAGCAGGGCGCTCGATAGCGATAAGGTGATGGAGTTCGTCTTTCAGTTTCTGAAGACCTTCTTCACTATAATATTTGATTTCAGCCATTTTATGTATTTTTTAGGCGTTTAAAAATTAGGAAAGGCTCACAGGAAGCCTTTCCCAATTTTTTACTATGTTCCTTGTTTTTTAGAAGCGGAAGCTCGCACCGATAGCGTGGGTGCCACGCAGCGGCGAAGCTGTCTGATAAGAATAATCAATAGTCAGGCCAATATTATTTTCGTCCTTTTTCGACAGCGGCACATCAATGGAAGCACCTGCACAAAGGCCATTGTTAGCAGTGGCAGCACTTCCAGACCATAGACCAGGCTGCATAATATAACCACAACGCACCTGGAAGCGGTTCATCAAGCTATACTCCAAACCAAGTGTATAGTTATCGCGTAGGAAAGCGTTAGAGGTAAAAGCTCCAGCCACGGTCAAGCGTTGATCCCACTTATCGAACAAAAAGTCATACGAGATACCGATATTTAAACAGGTGGGTAATTCCATCAGTGCCTGACGAGTCTCGACAGTGAAATTATTACCAGCCGCGTTGATCATCTGCAACGAAAGACCTGTGCCATCAAACTTCATAGAGGGGCCCCAGTTCTTCAACGAGATACCAAACTTCAACTCATCATCCTCACCCGTCACGTATTGAATACCTGCATCAATGCCAAAGCCTGAACCCGAGACATTGTCAGTGCTCTCGGTAACTACCTTAAAGTTCACGGCACCATGAATGGTATTAGTGAAACTATGGGCATAAGCCACATTGATATTCATATACGAGGGGGTAAAGGTACCGTTATAACCGGCCTCAGGTACCGCATAAGTGGTCACATCAATGTCGCCAAAACCCATGGCCATCACATATACACCAGCTACACCGCGTTCAAAGAGGCGAACACCGATACCGAAAGTATTGATGCTAGCACCACTACTGAGACCGTTCTTACCACCATACAACATGGTGGCGGTATAACCTACTTCAATATTCTCAACGAATGCAAGACCTGCCACATTGGAGAACATAGCATCGAGACCTCGTACATTGGCCACGTTGACGCCACCCCAACCGGTGTTGCGCGCCCACGGATTGATGAGCAATTCCGAGGCGCCGGCCGTTCCTCGACGCTCATCGTTGCCAGCGAAAGCCATCTGCAACGAGAGAGCCGACAGAACCATAACTGCTGCAAATATTTTAATTGTATTTTTCATATTCCTAAATATTTATCGTCGTTATGTTACACTGTTAGAGTTAGAATCCGAAAGAGTTAAGGTCGACAGGACGCATAGTACCAAACCATTTGATGACTCGCTCGCCAATACCCGGCACGGAAACATGTATCAAGTACATACCGCCTGCGATGGGAATACCCGCATGATTATGCAAATCCCAGTCACATGTAGTGTTCTCCGCACCAAGACTTACATCACGAGTAACAGCGGTGGGGCCAAGAGTACGAACCAGAGTACCATCGACTGTATAGATACGGATAGTGCACCCTTCTTTACGTCCATTAGCGTCAACACCTGTAGGCAGATTTATGATTCGAACTTTAGTCTCCAATTGACTGGCTGTCTCATATTCAGAGTAACTATAATAAGGATTGGGCACCACATTGATAAGGCTAAGGAGAGAATCCTTGTAGGCCTGTTCTGCGTTCTCAGCTGTTGCGCGTCCTTCTATTACCTCATCCCAGCTGTTAATCACGAACTGATAACGAGGCATATTCTTATTGACCACCTGCTGTCCGCAATCAGCAGCACCTGTGAAGTTCATGGACATATTCCTACCATAAGGCATACGAACATCGATGTCTATAGTTACATCACAAGGGATGCCATTAGATGCATATCCTGCATTGAGTTCTTCATCCTGACCAGGATATTTGAAAGCATAACGTGAATTGACACGCGGCATATTGACCCAAGCTGCAGAAGCATAGAGCATCGAAATCGAGTCACGCACGGGGGCCACAGAAGCCACCTCCTTTGTTAAGCCATAACAAATCTCAGTATTAGTGGCCGAACCTTTTTTGTACTGCATCAAGTGCTCTGCCGAACGAAGCATCTTGAGAGCCCAACGACCGGCATCATAACTCGGCGTGCGATAATACTTATAGAAAATACCCGAATGGTAACCTGAACTGGGGTTCACGTACATATCGTAGAAGACCTGATTGGTGGAATTCATTACATAGATATAGTGACGACCTCCCATAACATAGTTCTCCGTACCTTCCATAATACCATCGGTAGGATTCCACATCATATCTCGACCATTATGCTGAACAAAGCGAGAATCTTCACCAAACATAATGTTCAAGCGCTCACCCGTAGCCGTATTGATGGCATAACCAGGGAACCAACCCATACCATTCTCGTCAATATAAGCAGGGTTGTTGGGGTCTGTGGGATCAGGTGCAATACCCAAATCAGCACAGGTCTTGCCTCGCTTGTCAACAGAAGCATGCTTACGTGCACTGAAACGACGGGCCTGTCCTTCAGCCTGAGTATAGTCATCGCACATTTCGATAACCGGACAACGAGTCCACTTGGTAAGGTCAGAAGTCAGAACAATACGCACACTCGGCAACTTGGCCAAATCATTATAGTTGAGCGAACGGTTCTTCGAACTCACCATCAACTTACGCTCAATAGAATTCCTATTAAACTCTATTTTAGGGTTAATGCGTGATAAACTATCAAGGACACGATCGCTGGCAATATAATAAGTATAGTTAAAGCCAGGATGGAACGGCAGGTTAGAGACCAAACCGTAAGGAGCCCATAAACCTCCGACAACAGACTCATATACCTGAGTCTTGTCAAGGCCAGCATTCTCAACAGAACCTTTATCACCGTATCTCGGATCAGCATATCCCTTGAAATAGTCTTCATCAAGGTAAGACTCTGTAAGTTCATATTTCGTAGAACGGTTGACAAAGTTTTTGTACGAGTTATAAGCATACTGCGTGCCGGAACGAATCCAGTTATACACAAAGTAAGAATCATTGTCAGGCACACCGCTTAACCACTGCTGATGCTCATTCTCGAAAACCATAGCAGACCTCAACAGGGCACCATCATTAACGAAACCTCCATAGAAAGAGCCATCGCCATACGACGAACCAGAGAAGACGTTATCGGAATAAGCTGTACCGTTCAGATTGATATCTCCCGCCGACACCTTGGGGTTCACCAACGTGACAGCAACACCATAATCTAGGAATAGCTGCTCATTGTAACGGGAAATCGAGAAATCAGAGTAGACAGTATCCGTTGTACCCTCTTTAACAAGATACCAACGAGTGTATTGGTCAATCTTGAAACTAGTATCATTGGCATTACTAGGTACGGGAGTACCATCCGAATTGTACGATTTGAAGGAGATAGTATAGGTTCCTGCATGGAGTTTCAGCGGGTCAATCACACGGACGTTGATAGGACCATAGTTCTCCTCGTAAGAAGGATGAACAATGATGCAGGGATTTTGCATCGAAGATTTATCTTCATTGTTGCTAGGACTGATGGCGTTAAAGGTACCAGGCTCCTTCGCAGCCTCATTCTTTGCACCCATCAACTCCTCTATTGAACGCTTAGTCAGACGAAGCGAAGAACCTCCGTTGCCAAAACCTTCTATACGAATAATATTGGGGCACATACCGAACTCGGACTGAGCGAGTTTACCACCATCCTCAACCGAAGTATTATGCGGAATGGCAGTAATCGGTGTCACAGGATTACCATCCTTATCCTTACGACCAGCGAGATAAGGTTTCTTCTGTCCATCAAGCAAAGCAGCTTCGGTTTGAGAATACTCTTTGAAACGGTTTTGAGCATAGGCAATAGCAATGAAGTAGTATTCTTTGTTATTGACCAACTTGTTGCTCGCACCAGAGGCGAAAGCGTCGGTAGTGATACGGAACACATGCTGGATACCTTTATTGGCACCATCAACCATCACAGTGGGGGTAATCAAACCCGTGGCGGAATTAGTGGTATAATTCACCAAAGTAGCGATTGGGAGACTCGGATTCTCATTCACCGAATAACTATAACCGACTACCTTTTGTACTGTTTCTCCCAAATATGAGTATTCGGTTATCCGAGGAGTCACAATAACGGTATCATAATAGTTTTCTACATCACATTGGGCAACCAATCGAGCCTTGGAGGCATCATTGATGTCAGCAATGGAAGTGTAAGCATCCTTCAACTGATAAATCTGATAACCTTCGAACTTATAACTGCGCTGGTCGTCAGTATAAGCCATAGTCGTGGTCTGCGTTATAGGTACGCGGACAGTATCCTTTTGTCCATTGACCATCACCTCGTAAACCGTATCGTAGGTGCTCACCATATTGTACGATTTGACAATGGCGGGATCAACTTCGCTGTACGACTCATTGTAGTTGTTCGAGCCAGGTTCATTGGTCAAATAGAGGATAATCTCGTTATTCAGTTCCTGACAAGTCAGCGTAGGAGCATCTGGACCATCAAGAACCTTGAAGCAGTTTTCAAACAGAGCTTGGCATACATCATCAATCTGACGGAGCAGATCGACCGAAGCAGTCTGTTCATCACCCGACGTGGCCTGAGCGAAGGGAATACCCACGGTAATATAGTTCAAAGCACCAGGTTTCAGAGTAAAAGGACCTGCCGACTGCATGAAGCGGCGGTCACCGGGAGCATTACCAGCCGACACTTCATTCCACTTCAAATCACCGTCCCACGGAGCGGGCAACTCAGCACCGTCAACACCCCAATTCCAAGGATCACTATCATCGGGGAACATAAAGTCGCAGTCCAAGGAAGTGACATTACTGCCACCCGACATACCATTACCGCCGAACTTCATGCGAGAGCCATCTCTCCAATAACCACGCAGATAGTTATAATAGTCACTGGCCTTTTCCGGCTCAGTGTTACGCTTGCCCGAACCATTTTCATAGTACACGAAGCGACGCATACCAAAACGCTCGTCATCAATAATATTATTACCAAAGTTCACACCATTGATAGCGCAGTTTCCAACAACATCACCAGGATGGTTCTTCGGGTTATACCAACTCAAAGGATCCAGTGCAAAGAAGAGGTCGGCATCGTCCGAGATGGCGATAGTATCATAACTACCATCAGAACGCTTATAATTCTCCAGCAAATTTTTGACAGAAGAATTAGTATAGCCCTCATCACGTATCAGTTCAATATCAATCTTGGGGTTATCAATTCCATCAGCATCCATATAGGGACCCTGGAAGAAGTCGATACCCACCGCAGGAGGAATGCCAGAATAACTACCCGAACCGGGAGTATCTTGAGACTTACCATTATAGCAATAGCCAAGACCACGACGCACATCGCATCCCACATAGTCATCCCACGCATAACCCAAATCAGGATCAACCCACTGACTGAAGTAAGTCTCACGCAGTTCATAAGTGGAGCGGTTAATAATCTCATACGAATAGAAAGTCATATTATTGATTTCATCATTCGTCGAGAAGGCAAAAGCCTGAGCACGGATTTCAAGACCAATGCTCGAACCCTTGGTCTCGGTATGAGTATTACCCATATCGTTGAACACCCACCAGATAGTCTGGTCACCCTTCAGCACCTGGTCAGAGAGAATACTGCCGCGGATAATATCTTGACCACGACGAACATAATAACTTTCCTCCATTGTGACAGCAGGAGCATAGTTATCTCCCGTCTCAGCTGCTATTGCTTTCAGTGTGCGAGGGCAAAGTTCATTGTCGAAATCATAATAAGGGTAGTCACCCATATTAGGATCATACTCACCATCACCATCGGCATCATAGAAAGGAGCCAAATATTTGCTGAAGTCGTCACCCTGACCATTACCGGGCCAATTGGCAATAACATCGGGGATCTGGTAACCTTCCATATGAGGAATAGGGGCAAAATCATCATCAGGACCAGGATAGGTGAAATGAGACTTATGCTCCAATACCTGTGCTTTCGTGATAATCCAATGTTTGTCGTAGGCATTGCAGACCGGCAGGTCTACTGAAGCCATACCATTGATTCTCAGAGGACCGGGCCAGTAGTCATCACCATCGCTACCGAAACGGAGAGCAGCGATACGCAACTGGTCATTAACATCGGTACCACCAATCCACAGAGCAGCGCAGTACAACGGGCAAGTATTGCTGTTCTTCGGCAGGTGATACTGTGCCACACTACCATCGTACCACATATTGCCGTAACCATTAATCAAGGCGCGGACATTGTTGATGTTAAGCTCTGCCGTACTCTGTGCACGTTTACAAGCAGCGGCTTTACTCTGTACCGCTTTGCTTTTCACGTTAGTTTTCTTGCACTCTATGCACTCACGAGCCGACACGGATGCCGTCACCGTAACCAGCAGCAAGGAAACCAATACAAGTTTGCTATATATACTTTTCATCTTTATTAATTTTTACGCGGTTAGATTAGAAGTTGTAGGACAGTGATAATTTGATAGTACGCGGACTGGAATAGTTCCAAGTGCCGTTACGGAGAACGATAGTGTAGATATCACGGAACGCCTGCGGATCAAGGTAAGCGTTAATAATCTGCTGGGTTTCGGGGTCAGTCAGATAACCATTATCTTCGGGGTTACCCGTGACGGAGAACACACCAACCACATTGCGGATATCAAACAAGTTGTTGATAGTGATAGCAGCTGTGAGGTAGGTGTCACGCTTTCCAGCCTTGATAGGCCACATCTTGTCGGCAACAACATTAAAGTAGAAACCCCATGGCAGACGGGCACCGCGGTAACCACCGACGATGGTGCTCTGCATATTGGAGAAAGCTTTGGTATACGGACGACCCGACTGAGCTACTGCCATAAAGTTAATACCGAAATTCTCCAGAAGTTTCACCTCTTTCTTACGTTTCTCACCCGTTTCCTTATCGGTAACAACGCGAGTGATTGTGGGACCATTATACTTGGCACCAAAACCATAACGGAAGTCGACATTGGCTTTAAACTCATGACGACGGTCATCACTGATGGGGTTGAGCATCTTCAAAGTGGTATAACCTTCCTTAATAAGTTCGGTCATCGTCGTTGCGCTCAAGCCGGTACCCTCAGCATACTGCAGGGTATAGTTGGCATTGATACGGACATTCTTGGTCTGACGCAAATCGTAAGCCAACGTGACGCCCTTGATAGTACGGAAATCCTTATTATCATAGCTGTAGTAGTTGGGGTTGGGGTCAGCACCGGCATACTGTACCAACTGAATCAGGTCGCGAGTCTCTTTATAGTAGGCCGAGGCACTGATGGCCGACGACTGGTTGAGAGCCTGCTGGAAACCGAGTTCGTAGTTGGTAATACGTTCAGGCTTCAAGTTGGGGTTGTTGATAGAACTAATCTGAGACATGTAAAGATAGCTCAAATAACTAGCATTCCAATCCGAAGAAGGACGACGGGCAATAATGTCGTAACTAGCCTTGAACTGCGACTTCTCACCGATGGGGAACGAGAAAGCGATACGGGGCATAGCAACAATCTGCGGAGTATAACGCTCGAAGGCAGATGCCGACACCGTGTTGTTACGAACAGCCTCTTGGCCTTCCTGATTACGGTAAGGAGTAGGCTTACCCGAGTTACCACTGATATTGCTGGGCGAGGACACCTCTGTACCAGAAGCATCATACCATTTACCATCGGGTGAGCGATAACCTTTAATGACAGGAGTACTCTCTAACTGGTCAACATAAGGAATCCAATCCTCACCGGCAAGGTACAGATAATCGGCACCATGAGTGAGATCAATCAAAGAGGGATTATCGCGAAGATCTCCCACGGTGTAGCAGGGATACAACAAGTAAGGATCCTTCAACACATACTGGTTTCCATCAAAGTAGTCAACACGGACACCCACGTTGAAGATAAGATCCTGGAAATAAAACTTATCCTGAATATAACCGGCCACATAGATGGGAGAGAAGGCAGGCAAATACTGGTACTTACTATCACCAGGATTGAAGAACTTCTCAAGGCTCCAGCCAGCACCGTTGTATTTCTTACCAGTGTGGTCATAACCAATATAACTCACATAAGAATTACCACTATTGAAGAGTTCATTAGCAGAGAACATCTCAATACCTCCAGCATTCACAAAATCATCGGGTGAATAGCGGTCAATGTCAATCCATGTAGTGTTGGTTATACCCGTGTAGTGAGACATCAGATAGTCACGGAAAGCAGCATCAAAGGGAGTCTGCTTCTCTTCTTCAAGCAACCTATCATAGCTGACATACAACTGGGAGCCAATAAATTTATAATGAGGATTATCGAGATCCATCTGAGAAATATGGTAGTTAGCATTTTGACGCATCAGTGTCCAAAGGCTATAGGCGGCCAAAGAATAAGACGATTGCCACATTTGGTCGTACTGCACACCAATCTCAATTTCGTGTCCATACAAATCAGCCGAGGCCTTTGCCTGCAAATAGAGGTAATCGTTCTGTGATTTAGCAAAACTGGTACTCTGTACACCCACATTGGAAATCAAGCTGTAGATACTTGAAGGAGAGTCACCATTATACAAACCTCTAAACTGACGGATATAGTCAATCGTAGTCAGATAAGGACGAATATCCTGAAATTCATCCGAATGGAAAAGCTGCTCGTTATAGTTCGACAGAATGGGGTTATAGGTAGATCCCGAGACGTAGGTTACTTGATCTTTCCAGTTATTCTGAACCATAGCCCAGCGGTTGATACCGTCGTAGTCGTATTGCGTCAACTCATAAGTAGGAATCTTCTCCGTCTCGAACTTACCTATATAACCATATTTGAATATATCATTAATACTGCTACCGAATTTCTCATTGTAGGATCTGGCGCTCGAACGGCTGTACATACCAGTTATATTGTACATCACATTCTTGATGGGAGAAGCGGCTTTAGCTTCATCCTCATTGCTGGTCTCTGCATCAGGGAAACGCTGAGTGAAATCTACGGTAATACCATAGGTCAAACCCTCGCTCACCACAGAACCCGAGAGGGGCATAGCAAGAGGCGAGAGTGTGGCGCTAGGAGAATGAGAAGCACTGAATTCGCCAGTTAACGTCAAGGTAGCGTAGTCGGAGAAGCGGAAGTCAAGAGCGCCTTCCAACGCGGCACCAAAATATTGCAGATTAGGCACACGCGATGCATCACCATCGAAATCCTTCTTCGTCAACCGGGTAATCTCATGGAAACTCTCTCTACGCAAAGAGGTTTCTGCCGAATAGTTCACTGCACCTGTAAGAGGATCGTATGTGAGCGGATTCTCCTCAAACTGACGCACCAAATTGTCTTTTACAATCTGGTAACGGTAGTCCTTTACGCGGTAGAAAGGAGAATTCTCATACTGAGCCTGCCCGGTGAGACGGAATCCGACCAATGTACGCTCCACCGAAGACCCGTCGGCCTGCACAAAGTTTTTCTTAATAACAGGACCAGTCAGGTACACAACCAGCATATTGTACAGACGATAGTCGAGATAACCTTCCCAACGAACCATACCTTTGAACTGGCTGGTTGGCGGTTTAAGGGTGATAATCTGCGTACCACCGATAGCCTCACCGATGCTGGCAGGGGTACCACCCAAAATCACCTGAATCTCGGCGATAGCATCCTTGGGAACATTGATACCAGTACGTTTACGGACACCGCCCTGCATGGTCACCATGCCACTCTCACCACGAGCGGTACTGGTACCACCGTCGCTAAATCCGACACCACCAACCGACGCCACGATACTCTCCACCGAGGTACCTGGCATTCTGGCAATATCGTCACTCGACAAGCGAGCACCTTGCTCCGCAGAACCGATTTCAATAACGGGGACCTTGTCGGCCACAATGTCAACCACTTCCAGAGTGGTGGCGGTGGGATTCAAGGCGACATCCACCACGGTAAAGCCCGAGGCTTTCACGTTGATACCGGTCTGAACATAGCGGTTATAACCCACATAGGAGACCTCGATGTCATACTTGCCCACGGGGAGAGGTTTGATGGTGTAGACACCATCAAGGTCGGACACACCGACCAGTACCTGTTTACCGTCCTGCTTGGCTACGATGTTAACGAAAGGAAGGGTTTCCTTCGTCTTAGCATCCGTGATGGTACCCTTCAACGTTCCTTGTGCCAGGGCAGCCATCTCGGCCATCAGCAAGAGTCCGAATGTCAATAGTACTTTTCTAAACATTCTCATTGCTTTTAATGTAAAGAGATTATTGATTATTTATTTTCTGCGATTGAGGTTATGCCACCAACTCTTTGGTCTTCTGCTTGCCGGAAATTTGGTAGACAATCGCGCAGGCGATGCACAGCGACGAGAAGACACCCACTAATACACCGACCAATAAGGCGAAGATAAAGCCACGAATTACTTCACCGCCGAAGATAAACATCATCAGCAGGGTAACGAACGTGGTACCCGACGTATTGACGGTACGAGCCAAAGTGGAGTTAATAGCATCGTTCATATGGGTAATAAGTTCACGCTTGGGGTAGAGTTTACGGTATTCACGCACACGGTCGAAGATAACCACAGTGGCATTGATGGAATAACCGATGACAGTCAGCACTGCCGAAATAAAATATTGGTCAACCTCCAAGTTGAACGGCAACAGACCGTACAGGAGCGAGAAGATACCGATTACAAGAATGGTATCGTGGGTCAGAGCAGCCACCGAACCGATACCGAAACGCCAACTGCGGAAACGGAGTCCGATATAGACGAACATCACGAGCAAACCACCGATAACAGCCCATATAGAGTGCACCAAATTGTCGTGAGCAATCGTACCACCCACCTGATCAGCCTGAATGATACCCAGGGGGTTGTTCTCGGTCGACTTGAATTCGTCAATAGTGACAGGCTGCGAGAAATATTTGCTGGTACCAGCATACAATTTTTCCACAATCTCGTTTTTCACGGCGTCACCGTCTTCGGTAATCTTATATTTAGTCGTAACCTTCAACTGATTGCTAGGACCGTAAGTTTTCACCTCAGGTGCCTCATCAAACTGTTTGGCAAGGTCGGAACGCACCTCGACTGCATTTACGGGTTGGTCGAAGCGCACCACATAGGTACGGCCACCCGAGAAGTCGATACCGAAACTCAGTCCACGGGTGCAGAAACTGGCTACGCAGATGGCGATAGCTACGCCGGCGATAATATAGAAAGTACGGCGTTTGCCGATGAAGTCGATATGCGAGTTGCGCAGGAAGTTCTCCGAGAAGGGGAACGAGAAGTTAAGTTTGCGCTTGTGATTCAGTGCGCCATCAATAATCAAACGGGTAATGAAGATAGAGGTAAACAAGGAGGTGACGATACCAATGCAGAGAGTCACAGCAAAGCCTTGGACGGCACCCGAACCGAACATGATAAGAACCAAACCCAGCAGGAAGGTGGTTACCTGACCGTCGATGATGGCCGAATAGGCATTCTTGAAACCATTCTCCACAGCATTGGCCAAACTGGCACCGGCACGGAGTTCTTCCTTGACACGCTCATAGATAATCACGTTGCCGTCCACAGCCATTGCCATGGTCAGCACGATACCGGCGATACCAGGCAGTGTAAGGACGGCACCGATGGATGCCAATATACCAATAAGTAAGAATACATTAGTAATAAGGGCGGCGACAGACACCCATCCAGCGCGGTTGTAGAAAAACACCATGTAGATGAGCACCACCACAAAAGCGAGGATGAAGGAGATGAGACCGTTGCGGATCGATTCCTGGCCCAACGAGGGTCCTACCACGGCCTCCTGCACGATGACAGGACGTGCGGGAGTACTTCCGCTCTTAAGAATGTTAGCAAGGTCCTTGGCTTCTTCCAAGGTAAAGTCGCCCGTAATAGAGGAACGACCACCAGCAATCTCGCCGTTGACACGGGGAGCAGAATAGACCTGGTCATCGAGGACAATGGCGATGCAGTTACCCACATTTTCGCCCGTGATACGTTTCCATTCACGCGCGCCTTCACTATTCATAGTCATAGAGATTTCATTACCTCCCACAGTAGAGAAGTCCTGACGGGCGTCGCTGATGCAATCGCCGTTGAGCAAAGCCGAACCATCACGGGTGGTAATCTTGATGGCATAGAGCACATACACATCGCCACCAAAGTGGTCGTCAGCTTTAGCCGACCAGAGAAACTTCACCGTACGGGGGTCATAAACCTTCTTATCGGCAGCCTTAGCCAGCATGGCACTAATTTCAGCACGGTCTTTGCCAGCAGCCAAACCCACGATGGGACCCTGCAGGGGCTGACCGTTCTGATCCATATAAGGCTGCAACTTGGAGAAGAGGGGATTATTCTTGGCGAAAGCCTCCACATCGGCCGACTGGCGAGCGGCGGGGGTATTGTCGGCAGTCAACTGCTCCAACATAGCCTCAGTACTGTCTTTCTCAGCGACTGTTTCATCAGCCTCAGTGGTATCCACTTGATCCTCACCACCAGCGATAGAAGCCAGGTAGGTATTGGCAGCATCAATGAAACGGATAGCCTCAGTATTATCATAAGTCTGCCAGAACTCCAACTGAGCAGTGCTCTGCAAGAGTTTACGCACACGCTCTGGTTCCTTCACTCCAGGAAGTTCCACCAGAATACGTTCCGAGGCAGCCAACTTCTGGATAGTAGGCTGAGCCACACCAAACTTGTCAATACGCTGGGTAAGGATCTGATAAGTTTGATCATAGCAGTTAGCAGCATACTTCTTGACGGCATCAATAACCTTGTCGTTATTGTAACCCAGTTTTACCTCATCACGCAATTTGTCGCTACTGGAGAAATAGCTAGCCAACTGCACATTAGGATCAAGCTTCATTATCTCATCATAGAAGATGGAAACGAAGTCACGGTTGGTACTTTTCTTCTGGGTAGCCAAGGCATTCTCAATAGCCTGATTGAAGAGGGGGTCTTCAGTGTTGTCAGCCAAAGCACGGACAACATCTACAGTCGACACCTCAAGCATCACATTCATACCACCTTTGAGGTCAAGGCCGAGATTGATTTCACGGCTCTGGCACTGACGGTAGGTGTAACCGAGATAAACCTTCTCGGTAGCCATCGAGTCAAGGTAACGTGCCTCACGGGCATTGCGCAGGGAGTCTACAAGAATCTGCTGTTCCACGGGATCAGCAGTACGGTCGGCCAAAAGTTTCTGCGTTTGCTCACTCTTAATGTAGTTTTCAGCTGCTTTCTTGGCTTTGCTTTCGATGTTGCTCGTCACAAAAGTAAACGACAATTGGAACAAACAAACCAATGCGAAAGCCCATGCCAAAAATCTGATAAGTCCTTTATTCTGCATAGTTTATGTATAAATTGATATTATTTTTATTTCACACTTTGAATGTGCAAAAATAACAAAAAATATTGACATGTAAATAAAAAATAAAAAAAAAGATGTATCTTTGCACTAAAATTCAAGAGTCACAACAAGATATGGATGAAAAAAAATCACTCACCGTCAAGGAGTGGGCCTCCGAAGATAGGCCCCGAGAAAAGATGTTGCTCCATGGGAAAAAGGAACTATCTAATGCTGAACTGATTGCGATACTTCTTCGCAGCGGAATCCCCGGCAAAAATGCCGTCGAAGTAGCCAAGGAAATACTGAACCTCACCAACAATAGCCTAACAGCGCTTTCTCAGTTTAATTTCAAGCGTTTAGCCTCCATACGTGGACTCGGAAGCGCCAAAGCCGCCACGCTCCTCGCGGCATTAGAACTCGGATGGCGTATGCAAGGTGAGATAAACAGCAGTAAATCAATTACCATAGCCAACAGCACCGACCTATTCAACTATATGCTTCCCCAGGTGGTCGATCTGGACCATGAAGAATTCTGGGCCATCTACCTGAGCAACAGCAACAAAGTCATCTCCAAACAACGCATCGCAATGGGCGGGCAAACAGATACACCTGTCGACATCCGTATTCTTTTCCGCATCGCGCTGGAAAACAAAGCCATAAAACTCTCAGTAATACACAATCACCCCTCAGGGAATATCACCCCAAGCAACTCCGACAAACAACTCACCCGGCACATCATAGCGGCGGGCGAATTGCTCAATATCAAACTAGTGGAACACCTTATCATCGGCCTCAAACCCGACGGGCGAGCCGACTACTATAGTTTTCACGACAATAGACTGGTATAACTTTCTTACTATCTGCCAATTGTCACCTCAACACTAACTGATTCCATCTGTCCGCCCAACGGAGGGTTAAGTTTATGGACAGTTACCGTAATCTCCTCTACTGCAACAAACTCCCTCAATATCGACTCTCCCACCCTGCGAGCCACATGCTCCAGCAAATTTGAAGGCTGTTCCATCTCCCGTTTTACACACTGGTAGACTTCCAGATAATTCACCGTATCAGATATATTATCAGACACTTCTGCTCGCAGTGTGTCTGTCAACAGAGAGAGATCTACACGGAAGTGGGTACCAATAACCCGTTCCTGTTCAAAGCAACCATGATGCGAGTAGAATCGCATCCCGTTGATAGCAATGCGTCCCATCACTTTAGATGATGTTATCGAACTGGTGCAAGAATCGCAGGTCATTTTCAAAGTAGAGGCGCAAGTCGCGAATCTGATACTTCAACATAGCCATACGCTCCACACCCATACCGAAGGCGAAACCCGTATATTGCTTGCTATCAATACCACAAGCATCCAGAACATTGGGATCAACCATGCCGCAGCCAAGAATTTCCAACCAACCGGTACCCTTACAGATATTACAGCCCTTTCCGCCACAAATGTTGCACGAAACATCCATCTCGGCACTCGGTTCTGTGAAGGGGAAGTAACTGGGACGCAGACGAATCTGGGTTTCTGGTCCAAACATCTCCTTGGCAAAATAAAGCAGCGTCTGCTTCAAGTCAGCAAAAGTGACCTTTTTATCCACATAGAGGCCTTCTACCTGATGGAAGATACAGTGTGCACGAGCGCTAATAGCCTCATTTCTAAACACTCTACCTGGAGCGATGATACGAATGGGTGGCTTATGGGTTTCCATCACACGCACCTGCACCGACGAGGTGTGGGTACGCAGCGCCACATCCATCTTTCCTTCCTCTTTCTGAACGAAGAAGGTATCCTGCATATCACGGGCCGGATGGTCCGGGGGGAAGTTAAGGGCAGAGAAAAGATGCCAATCATCCTCAATCTCCACACTTTCTTCAATAGTGAACCCAACACGAGCAAAAATCTCCGCTATCTCATTCATTGTCACCGATAATACATGGCGACTCCCACGCTGAGCGAAGTCGGCTGGGAGTGTCAAGTCGTGGTTGTCCTCAGCATCCATCTTCTCCTCGACAAAATTCTTAAACTCCTCCACCTTGGCCATTGCGGCATTCTTCAACTCGTTGAGAGCAATACCCATCTCCTTCTTCTGATCGTTGGGCAAAGCCTTGAACTGCTCAAAGAGTTCATTCATCACGCCCTTACGTCCAAGGAAGCGAACACGGAATTTTTCAACCTCTGCGGCTCGGTCCTCAAATTTCTCGATATTCGCCGAGCGAATCTCTTCAATGTACTGGGAAATAAGATCTTTCAACATATATCATTTACTTTTTTATCACTTTTGCACTGATGATTTTGATATCCTCCAAAGGACGGTCGAAACGGTCACGCTTGGCAGCGGCAATTTTATCCACAACATCCATACCCTCAACCACTTCACCATACACCGTATAGTCACCGTCAAGATGTGGCGCTCCACCTTTAGTACGATAGACATTGCGCTGATCGTCAGTAAAATGCTTGACATAACGCTGCTCTATCATATCGAGTTCCCCATCTGACCATACTCTGCCCTGGACGATATAGAATTGCGAACCTGAAGACTCCTTCTTGGGATTTACATCGTCTCCTTCGCGAGCAGCAGCGAGAGCTCCACGCTTATGGAAACATTTAGGGGAAAACTCCGCTGGGATATTAGAACCCATCGAATTCTCTCCCAGTATCTTGCCTGGCTTGGCATCCTTCGAATCGGGGTCGCCGCCCTGAATCATGAAATTATCTATCACTCGGTGGAAAAGAAGTCCGTTATAAGCTCCCTCGTTCACCAATTTTATGAAATTGTCACGATGAAGAGGGGTGTCATTGTATAGTTCAAGAACGATTGTACCCTCCGAGGTTACCATCTCGACACACACCTGTTTCTCGGACTTTACATTTTGAGCCTCAGTTTGTTGTAAAGAAGAAATGGCCATTGTTATAAAAAAAAATATAAGAATTGGAACTTTTTTCATCTTACTATAGAATATTTTTTACTATTTTTGCNNTTTTACTATTTTTGCATTTTGCAATGCAAAGATAAGAAGAAAAAAGGACATAACAAGACAAAAATCCCACTTTTATGAAGAAAAAAATTCACATCCTTTCCGTACTGCTGTTTATCAGCCTTTTACCCATGGCACTTTTCTCCTCATGCGACAAGGATACCAACTGCTATGTTGACGTTTTAGTGATTAGCGAGACCACCCGTCTCCCTGTTTCGGGCGTTCAAGTGGTGCTTCATAACTACAATGATGTAAACGACCGTAACTATCGCCAAGGCATCACCAACGAGGAAGGAATATTCTCAACTTTCTTCTCGGCTCCGGCCATCCTCTCCATCGAGGCCTCCTACACTACCAACGAGGGTGTGCGATTTGAGGGCTCCGGAAGCGCCCGTGCGGAGGAGGGTATCACCCAAACCGCCACAGTCATCCTCAAACAATCAAGTCAAAAGTAAATATCACATAATATGACATTTAAGCCCACCCAGAAAGACCTGGCTCAGCTTGCTGAGCTGGGTCTTTCTGTTGAACAAGTACAGGTTCAGATAGACCATTTCAAAGAGGGATTCCCAAAGGCTCATCTTGACGCGCCAGCCACCCCTGCAAACAAGGGTATCCACGTGCTCGACGACAAAGAGATTACACGATACGAGCGTCAATACCGGACCCTCGGTAAAGACCTCCGCATCCTCAAGTTCGTCCCCGCTTCGGGTGCAGCCACACGCATGTTCAAAGACCTCTACTCCTTCGCCTCCACCTACTTCGGCGTGGCTGAAAATTTCGGGAAGGACTTCCCCGAAGTGAAACAATTTCTAGAAAACATACATACTTTCGCTTTCTTCAACGACCTGAAAGCATGTATGATGGCTGCCGATTTAGACATTGAGGACTATCTGCGTCGCGGTGACTACAGCACCATCATCAACTTCCTCCTCAAAGAACAATACCTCAGTTACGGTAACCTCCCCAAAGCGTTGCTCAAATTTCACCGCTATGGAGAGGTGCAACGCACTCCGCTCGAGGAACATATAGTGGAAGGAGCGCTCTACGCCCGCAATAGCGACGGTACTGTCAACCTGCATTTCACCATCTCGCCCGAACATCGCGCCGCCTTCCGCCGCAAGATATCGGAAGTGAAACAATACTACGAGAGCACCTTCGGCATTAAACTGAAGATAAGTTTCTCTGAACAAAAACATTACACCGACATCATCGCCGTCGACGAGCAGAATAATCCGGTACGCGACGAAAATGGAAAACTCATCTTCCGTCCTGGCGGACATGGTGCCCTGATAGAGAACCTCAACGAGCAACGTGCCGACCTTATCTTTATCAAGAACATCGACAATGTGGTACCCGACTGGATGAAACATACCACCGTGATTTACAAACAGGTACTCGCCGGCATGCTTCTCGAATTGCGAGAGAAGACATTCGAAGCCCTGCGCACCCTCGACAACCACCCCGACAGCAAAATGCTGAAACGCATTGCGCGCTTCGCGTCTGAGGAGCTGAATATCATGGTACCAGAGAATTACGATGCTCGAATGCTCCACAACCTGCTCAACCGCCCCATGCGCATCTGCGGCATGGTGAAGAACCTCGGCGAACCTGGTGGCGGTCCTTTCTATACCATTGATTCCATGGGACGTAAGAGTCTTCAGATAGTCGAGTCGGCACAGGTCAACCATAACGATCCGAAACAAGAATCCCTCTTCCTGGGATCCACCCATTTCAACCCTGTCGACTTGGTGTGCAGCACCAAGAACTACCACGGTCGCTATTTCGACCTCCGTCAGTTTGTCGACCCCATGACGGGATTCATCAGCAAGAAAACCAAAGGAGCCCTCACCCTCAAGTCGCAAGAGTTACCCGGCCTCTGGAACGGAGCCATGGCCAACTGGATTACCCTCTTCGTCGAGGTTCCCGTAGCTACTTTCAATCCTGTGAAGACCGTCAACGACCTGCTCAGAAAGGAGCACCGCGAAGGCTGAGCGACAAGGGAGTATACTTACTTGTCCGAAGCGCAGCGGGGAAGACGCAGTCAGCACCGCGAAGGCTGAGCGACAAGGGAGTATACTTACTTGTCCGAAGCGCAGCGGGGAAGACGTAGTCAGCACCGCGAAGGCTGAGCGACAAGAAAGACTGCAATAAACAACAAACACATATTATCATGAAAAAAACTGGAATTATCGTCGGCATCATCGCCGTATTAGCAATCATCGTCCTGTGGGGCATCAGCGTAAACAACAAACTCGTCACTCAGGAAGAGAACGTCTCCAAAGCCTGGAGCCAAGTTGAGAACGTATACAAACGTCGCATGGACCTAGTACCTCAATTGGTAGCCACCGTACAGGGTGCCGCCGACTTTGAGAAAAGCACTCTCACCGAGGTAACCAACGCCCGCGCCGGTGTGGAAAACACCAAGGTGGATCCCTCGCAGCTCACCGAAGAGCAGGTGAAGGCTTACCAGAAAGCACAGGACAACCTGAGCAAGGCCGTGGCCAACACCATCAAGGTCACCGTTGAGCGCTACCCAGAACTCACTGCCACCCAAGGCTTCCGCGACCTGCAGACGCAGCTGGAAGGCACCGAGAACCGCATCACCGTGGAGCGTGGCAAATTTAATGAATCCGTTCAGGGATACAACACCATGCTGCGTCGCTTCCCGAATAACATCATTGCCGGTATCACCGGTTTCGAGAAGAAAGGCTACTTCACTGCCCCCGAAGAAGCAAGCGAGCCCGTGAAGGTGGAGTTTAACTTCTAATTCTAAGAAGTGAAGGAGACTGGAGTGAAGGAGATAAGGAGTTAAGACAAATGTTTCGGACTTTCAAATATTTTGTCCTGCTACTGGCAATGCTGCCGGTAGTGATGCAGGCGCAGTGGCTGCCGGAGAAGACCAACCGACTGGTGAACGACTACTCGCAAATACTCAGCGAGGAGCAGCGCAACATCCTGGAGAACAGGTTGGTTGCCTTCAACGACAGCACTTCAAACCAAATACTCATCGTCATCACCCCCACCCTCGGAGGAGATGACGAAAATGCAGTGGCCCAACAGATTGGCCAAACATGGGGCGTAGGACAGCAGGAGTTCAACAACGGCGTGGTCATCCTCATCAAGAGCAAAACCGACGACGAGAACTGGGGTGCCGTAGCTATTGCCACCGGTTACGGTGTCGAAGGTGCCCTACCCGACCTCTTCTGCAAGCGAATTATCGACGACCAAATGCTCGGTCCACTGGGCGACGGCGACTACTACCACGCCCTCACCGAAGCACTCGATGTCATCGAACCCGTGCTGGATGGCGAATATAGCTACGCACAATACCGTAAAGACGAGCGGCGCAAAGGTCTGATAGCCCTGTCTGTCTTAACATTATTCATTCTGGCTATAGTAATACTGGTGATCATCTATGCCAAGAAACACCCCGACCAGTGGAACAATGGCGGCAAAGGAGGCGGCATCTACCTCGGTGGTTTCGGTGGCGGTCGAGGCGGCGGTTTCGGTGGATTCTCCGGAGGCGGGGGATTCAGCGGTTTCGGCGGCGGCAGCTTCGGCGGTGGCGGTGCCTCTGGAAGATTCTGAAAACCAAGAATTAAGAATTAAGAATTAAGAATTATTAAAAATAAGGCATCACATTTTTTTTGCCAGTAAGAAAAATGTTAGTATCTTTGCCGAGCGTTTGTAATTGAGGATAATGCAATTACATACTGATAGTCAGTGAAATAAACAAATAAAAAGTATACACCATGGGTATCAATGCTAACAAAAAAGTGAAGAGAAGAAAAGTCCGCATCAACGGCAACAAGAACTCCACCAACAACTGGGGTATCACCGCTGCTGGCTGGAATGCTGTGCACAAAGCCATCATCAACGCCGAAGACTAATTACTTCACATCAAAATCAATGAAAAGAGCCCGAGCCATCGGGCTTTTTTAGTATCTATGAAACAAACAACCCTCTGTTATATCGACAACGGCGACAGCTACCTGATGCTGCACCGTGTGAAGAAGGAGAACGACGCCAGCCACGGGAAGTGGATTGGTGTGGGCGGCAAGTGCGAGGCCGACGAAAGTCCCGACGAGTGTATGCTACGCGAGGTGAAGGAAGAAACGGGCCTGGAGATCACCCGCTGGCATTACCGCGGTATCGTCACCTTCATCTCCGACACCTGGCCTAACGAGTACATGCACCTCTTCACCGCCACCGAATGGCGCGGCGAACCCGACATGAGCATTGATGACGAGGGCACCCTCGCTTGGATCCGCAAGGCAGAACTACCTGTATCTAATGGAGTTGGAAACTCAGGAATCACACTCTGGGAAGGCGACAAAATATTTATCCGCCTGCTCCTCGACGAGCAGCAGCCTTTCTTCTCCCTGAAACTGATCTATGTTCAGGACAAGATGACGAGAGCCACACTAAATGGAACGGAAATTTGACCAATGGCAACAGGAAGCCATTGAAATCAGTGGTGGAAGGCATCTGGTGCTAGCACCTCCGGGATGCGGCAAGACCGATATCTTGACGGAACGTGTGGTGCATGCCCACGAGCAGGGAGTGGAATACGGTGACATGCTGTGCCTTACCTTTACCAACCGCGCAGCCAAAGGTATGGCCCAACGTATTGCCGACCGCACCGGCAACCCCGTGCCCGACAACCTCTTCGTGGGCAACATACACCGCTACTGTTCCCAACTGCTTTTCAACGAGGGTATCGTCAACCACAACTGTGCCATCATCGACGAGGGCGATGTGGACAGCATCATCCAGGAAGAGCTGTGCAAGAGACTGAATATCCAGAGCCGCAGCACGGAACTGATGCGCTATCAGCACGCCTTGTGGCAGCTAACGCTGGGCATGCGGGGCGACGTCGTCCTGCACAGCGATCTGCTGCGTGTGGGAGCCCTCCAGAAACTTTGCGACGTAGTGAATATGCCCTTTACAGAAGAGAGCCTCATAGAGATATACACTGATATCGAGCGCTATATGGAGCGCTACCCGATACTGCACGAGTTGCAGGGAGCCAACACACTGCGTTTAGCCCACGCCTACCAGCAGTATAAAGAGGATAACGACCTAATGGACTACGACGACCTTTTGGTGCTGGCGTACAATTATTTGAGCAGTAAACAGTTAGCAGTTGGCGATCAGCAGGCTGACGCCGAACTACGCAGCACACTAACGGCTAACAGCTATCCGCTAACCGCTAAAAAATACCATTGGATAGAAATTGACGAGGTACAAGATTTGAACGCTTTGCAGTTTGCACTCGTCGATCTCTTCGCTGCCGACGATGCCACCATCGTTTATCTGGGCGATGAACAACAGGCAATCTTCTCTTTTATCGGAGCCAAGCTGGAGACCCTCGAGGTTCTGAAACAACGCTGCGAGGGAAATATCCACTACCTGCATACCAACTACCGCTCGCCCAAATACCTGCTGGACCTGCAGAACGACTTCGCCGTCAAGAACCTGCATAGCGGTTATACTGTGGGAGTGCGAGGCATGCAGGGAGTGCAAAGAGAAAAAGGAGTACAAGACCTGTGTCTGATTGACGTGGGCGACGCCACAATGGAGGGATACTATGCCGCCCGCTTTGCCAAGCGGTACGGGGATATGGATCCTGAGGGGCGTGTGGCTATCCTCGTAAGCACCAACCGCGAAGCCGACGAGGTAAGCGAAAACATGACGGCAGCAGGTATTCCCCACTTCAAAATCAGCGGCACAGACCTTTTCTCTACCCCCACCCTGCGCCTGCTACTGGCCCACCTGAGTGTGCTGACCGACGAGACCGTCTTCATCGCCTGGGCCCGCCTGCTGTGGGGTCTGGGAGTGACTCCCACCTACACCGCCGCACGTACCCTGATGCGCGACATGAGGCGTGTAGCCATGCTCCCCACCGATTTCCTACTCCATCCAGAGAGTTCTTATATACAGGAGTTTATCAACTGCTACAATACCGAAGAGATAGTCATCTTCGACACTGAGACCACAGGTCTAGACACCCGCAAAGACGACATCATCCAGATTGCCGCCATCAAAGTGAGACAAGGCAAGGTGGTTGGCAAGCCCTTCAATATCATCCTCGAGACCGACAAGGAGTTACCTGAGACCGTAGGTGGACACCCCAACCCCATGCTAGAGGTGTACCGCACCAGTCGTCGCCATCCACGCGCCGAAGGACTGCGGATGTTCCTCGACTACTGCCGCGGGAAAGTGCTGGTGGGGCATAATGTAGAGTATGACTACCAGATACTCCGCAACAATCTAATAAGAGAGATCGGAGATAAGACAAATATGTTGGAGGAGGTGTGCCCACGGTATTTCGACACGCTGAAATACATTCGGTTGGTGCGGCCGCGGCTGCGGCACTACAAGTTGGTGCACCTGCTCGAGGTGCTGCACCTCGAAGGACAGAACAGCCACCGCGCCGACGACGACATCATGGCCACCCTCTCACTACTCAACTTCTGCCACACCGCAGCCACGCAACTCATTACCGACCAGCACCTTTTCCTCAGGAGCCATAGCAAACAGATAGTGAAGTTCCGCGAAAGATACTGCGATATCTACCGCCACGCCATCAACCGTATGTATATCGACGGGTCAGGCATTCTGGAGGAGATGCAATACATGTACAACAGGCTAGAAGAGCCTGTAGAGAAATGGAACCACTTGTTGCACTTCCTCGCCTGCGATGTCATCAAAGAGGAGCTCTACCCCACCCTGCGCACCCAACTCGACCGCTACAACACCGACCTCAACACCTGCAAGGAGGCCGATATGTGCGGCAGTTCGTTACAGGAGCGTTACATCATCTCGACGGTACACAAAGCCAAAGGTTTGGAGTTCAATACGGTAATCATCTACCGTGCCATCGACGGGTGCTACCCCGGCAGTCACAGTTGGACCGACCGACAAATACAAGAGGATGCGCGGCGTCTTTTTGTAGCCCTCTCACGCTCAAAGCGACGACTATGTGTGTTGTACGACAGTTACTACGGGCGCACGCCCCATACCCTCAGTCCCTTTTTGGAGCACCTGCGCGACCACTTCATCCTATACCACCGCACCCCCGACGGGAAAATCCGCGAGGGTTAGTGGGGATATTCAGAGTTTATAGTTGCGAAGGCGATGCTCGGCGAGGGCCTCATAGGGGGTGCCGGGACGGCCGTAGTTGGCGTAGGGATGGATGCTAATGCCTCCACGCGGCACAAAAAGGCCTATTACTTCGATATAACGGGGTTCCATCAACTTGATGAGGTCATTGAGGATGATATTGACACAATCCTCGTGGAAGTCTCCGTGGTTGCGGAAAGAGAAGAGGTATAGCTTAAGGCTCTTGCTCTCCACCATGCGCTGATCAGGGATATAGAGTATCTTCAACTCGGCAAAATCGGGCTGGCCGGTGATAGGACACAGGGTGGTGAACTCGGGACAGTTGAGTTGCACCCAGTAGTCACGGTCGGGATGTTGGTTTTCGAAGGTTTCAAGTACCTCGGGAGTATAGTTTCCCGGGATGTCGCTCTTGTGGCCAAGGGCCTGAAGGTTGTCTTGTTCGCGATTCATCTTTTTATATTGTATCCCCACACTTCATGTGAGGTTATTGAAAGGTTGTCCCTTCGGGACATTATTGAATTATCTTATTTTTAATACCTTGTGGATTTGTAGGGAGAGGCGCCACTGGGGATTACGTTTGATATATTCCACTGTGGCGACCGTAATTTCGGCGTTGCGGACGGGGTCGCCAGTGTCCATCGGCTGAAGAAAATGGAGAGGTGAAAAGTGAGAGCTGGGGTCATGGATGCCGTCATAGACCACCTTGACTTCGTCGGCACGAGTCAGCACCACCTCGGCACCGTCGACATAAACATCTTTGGGCGAGAGGGTTATCCAGTCGACATTCTCTGGCAGGGGAACCGTTCCGTTGGTCTCCACGGCCACGTATTTGCCGGCGGCATGGAGGGCGTCGACAAGCGAGGCGGTGAGCTGCAGCGAGGGTTCGCCGCCGGTGACAACAACATGACGGGCGGGATAGACTTTCACAACCTCTACAATTTCCGCCTCGGTCATTTCCTGACCGTTCTCGTGCTGCGTGTCGCAGAAGGGGCACTGCAAATTGCATCCGCTCAGCCGAATAAAGACGGCCGGCGTGCCACTATAGTACCCTTCGCCCTGAAGACTGTAGAATATCTCGTTGACTTTCATTCGTCGATTTCGTAGGTGGCGGTGTTACCTGTAGTCTCCTGCACGTCGACGCGGTAACAGTTGGGAACCTGCTGCTGACACCAGCGAGCAATATTCTCGGCCGTGGGGTTGCAGCCAATGATGTCGTTAATCACCTGATGATCGAGTTTGTCGACGATACTCTTCTTGATATGAGCGAAATCCACCACCATGCCGTTATGGTCGAGTTCGCGGGATTTGCAGTATATGGTGATCTGCCAGTTGTGTCCGTGCAACTGGGTACATTTGCTGGGATAGTCGAGCTCGAGGCGATGTGCGCCAGAGACTTCGATATGTTTTGTTACGTAATACATAATACTTATTTTTCGTATTCTGTCGGGTCCGTGATGCAGGCTTCGCGGAAGGCCTCTTTGCGTTCGGTGCATGTGCCACAGGTGCCACAGTGGTGCTCGCCGCCACGGTAGCATGAGTAGGTATGGCTGTAGTCGATGCCAAGAGCTGCTCCGCGCCGCACCAGGTCGGCCTTGGTGAGGTGAGTGTAGGGGGCCGCGAGTTGCACACCTTCGTAGGTGCCGGCCTGCATGGCGCCATCCATGGCGGCGATGAATTCGGGCCGGCAGTCGGGGTAGATGGCGTGGTCGCCGCCGTGGTTGGCTATCAGCACGCGCTTCAGGCCGCGGCTCTCGGCCAGCCCGCAGGCGATGCTGAGCATGATGCCGTTGCGGAACGGCACCACGGTGCTCTTCATGTTCTCCTCGTCGTAGTTGCCGCTGGGGATGGCGTCGGCGCCGCTGAGGAGCGACGACTGGAAATAGCGACCCATAAAACCGAGTTCGATGACCAGATGCTCGATACCCAACAGGGCACAATGATGCCGCGCACAAGCAATCTCGCGCGCGGCATGATTATTGCCATAGTCAAAGGTGACGGCCAGCGCAACACGTTGGCGCTCCTCGTAGAGCAACGTCGTGGAGTCGAGTCCGCCGGAATAGATAATCACAGAATCTTTCTCTGTCATTGGTCTTGTTTTGTTAAAGGGGGTTATCAAGGACCCCTAGGTTAAAGCTGTAAGTTGTAAGTAGACTGCATAGCCACATAAAACTCACAGCTTAAAACTCTATTTCAAATAGTACTCCACGGTGGTTACCACACGGACTTTCTTAATCTGCGGAGTGTTTTCATCGAGGTCTTCCACCTCGAAATAGCCCTGCGAGGCGGTGCGCATCTTGCCAATCTTGCTGTGGCTGTTCTTGGCAAACTCGTCGGCGGCCGTACGGGCGTTCTCGAGGCTCTCGGCAATCATCGAAGGCTTGATGTCGTTGAGGCCGTGGTACTCGTAGCTGGCGTAGCTGTTGCTGATGATATCCTGCTTCAGCAGGTCGCCGTCGATGGTACGTTCCAAGTCGCGCACCACGTCCATCTTGTCGGTGAAGACATTGATGGTCTGGTTGGCGTTGTAGCGGAAGCGGATGTTGTTGGTGTAGTAGCTGTCGTAGCGGTCGTTGAAGTGGGCCGAGGTGTATTTAATCTCCTCGTCACCGAAGCCGGCATTCTTCAGCAGGTCGACCACAGCCTTCTCGTTGTGCTCCATTGTAGCGCGGAGGGCGGTGAGTTCGTTGTCCTGACCACTGAAGTTGATACGCAGCACCACGCGGTCGGCAGGCACCTCTTTCTCGCAGAGGCCACGCACCTTCACGGTGTCGTCGTACGACTTGAGGGTGCGCACGGCGAACACCAACGAGGCACCCAGTACCAAGGCGGCCAGCACGATGGCGACGCCCTGAATCATATTCTTCTTGAGCGGTATGCAACTTGCTTTCATGTCTATTAAGTTTTAGAGGTTTAAGGTCTAAAAAGATAAGGAGTCGAGAATGGAGTCGTCGACGAGGTTAGGCATGGTGACCTTGAGCTCGGGGCAGATCTCCATAGCGCGCTTGATGGCGAACATAGCACCTTCGTTGCGGGCCCAGGAGCGACGGCTGATGCCGTTGTTGACATCCCAGTGGAGCATCATGCGGAGGCGGCGGTCACAAGCCTCAGAACCATCGAGCACCATGCCGAAGCCACCGTTCATCACCTCGCCCCAGCCTACGCCGCCACCGTTGTGGATAGAGACCCACGTGGCGCCGCGGAAGCTGTCGCCGATGACGTTCTGCACGGCCATGTCGGCGCAGCGGTTCGAGCCGTCGTAGATGTTGCTGGTCTCACGGAAGGGGCTGTCGGTACCGCTCACATCGTGGTGGTCGCGACCCAGCACGATAGGTGCGGAAATCTCTCCCTTCTTGATGGCCTCGTTGAAGCGGGCGGCAATCTTGGTGCGGCCTTCACAGTCGGCATAGAGGATACGGGCCTGGCTGCCCACCACGAGGTGGTTCTCCTTGGCGCCCTTAATCCACTGGATATTGTCGTGCATCTGCTGCTGTATCTCGGCGGGAGCCGTGGCGGCAATCTCGCCCAGCACCTCCATAGCGATATGGTCGCTCTTGTCGAGGTCCTCGGGCTTGCCGCTGGTGCATACCCAACGGAAGGGGCCGAAGCCATAGTCGAAGCACATCGGTCCCATGATGTCCTGCACATAGGAAGGATAGCGGAAGGCCGTCTTGTCGGCATTCCAGATATCGGCACCGGCACGGCTGCTCTCCAGCAGGAAGGCGTTGCCGTAGTCGAAGAAATACATACCCTTGGCAGTGAGCTTGTTGACGGCTGCCACATGGCGACGGAGCGATTCCTGCACCTTTTCCTTGAAGAGTTCAGGCTTCTCGGCCATCATCACCTTGGCATCCTCAAAGCTGACACCCACGGGATAGTAGCCACCAGCCCAGGGGTTATGCAGCGAGGTCTGGTCGCTGCCGAGATCCACCTTGATGCCCTTCTCGGCGCAGTACTCCCAGAGGTCGACCACGTTGCCCTGGTAGGCGTAGCTCTTAGCCTCCTTGGCAGCAATGGACTTGTTGACGGCCACAAATAGTTCATCCAGATTATCATGCACCTCGTCAACCCAGCCTTGCGTGTAGCGTTTTTGCGTGGCAGCAGGGTTGATTTCGGCGGTGATGGAGACCACACCGGCAATGTCACCAGCCTTGGGCTGGGCACCGCTCATGCCGCCAAGACCGGCGGTGATGAAGAGCTTGCCTGCCGTGCCGCCACCGAGTTTTCGGGCTGCATTAAGGACCGTAATGGTGGTGCCGTGGACGATGCCCTGCGGGCCGATGTACATATAGGAGCCGGCGGTCATCTGGCCGTACTGCGTCACGCCGAGGGCGTTGTAACGCTCCCAGTCGTCGGGCTTGCTGTAGTTGGGAATCATCATACCGTTGGTGACCACCACACGTGGGGCATCCTTATGGCTTGGATAGAGTCCCATAGGATGACCGCTGTACATCACGAGGGTTTGCTCGTCGGTCATCTCACTCAAATATTTCATCACCAGACGATACTGAGCCCAATTCTGGAACACGGCGCCGTTGCCGCCGTAGGTGATAAGCTCGTGAGGATGCTGAGCCACCGCGGGGTCGAGGTTGTTCTGAATCATCAGCATGATGGCGGCCGCCTGACGGCATTTGGCAGGGTACTCCTCGATGGGGCGGGCATACATCTTGTAGGTGGGGCGCAGACGGTACATATAGATACGGCCGTATTTCTGCAGTTCCTCGGCAAACTCCTTGGCTAGCATCTTGTGGTGCTTGGCGGGGAAATAACGCAGGGCGTTGCGGATGGCCAACTTCTTTTCGGCGGGCGTCAGGATATCCTTGCGCTTGGGGGCATGGTTTACCGTAGGATCATAGGGTTGGGGTTCGGGCAGCGGATCGGGAATACCGAGGCGCAATTCATTCTGGAATTCTTCTAAAGTCATGATACTTAATATATTTATTTTCTTCTTCCTTTAAAAATGTCGCGAGGTACATTGTCCTTGAGAGACATCGTATTAGTTAAGGATGAGGATGATGCTCCTCTTGTTTTTCATCTTTTTTTGGGAATTAACAGAGTGCAAAAGTACAAAGAAATATTAAGATGGCAAAATATTTATTTAGAACAACAGCTGGATACCCACCTCCAGACGGGGCAGGAGCACCTTCCCGGCGGGTACCTGCTGGCCGATACCATTCAGGCGGTAGCGGGCGTAAAGACCGAAGGCATCATAAGTAAGGCGGGTGGTGACGCCATAGTTCCACTTATAGTCGGAGAGGGGGCTGATATTGTATAGGCGGCGTTCGAAGGAGGAAGCCACATCATTACCTGCAATACTGTATCTCAGACGATAGTTATTGTAGCCATAAGATCCCCATACGCCAAGGTCCCAATGGAAGCCCTTGTGCATCATGCCGGCAGGCACAAAGCGGACACGCTGGAAGATTTCGAGGCTCCACTCACTGAGATAGAGTTTGCGCTTGCTAATCTCGCTGGCGGCGGCGATCTCCACGTCGGCGTTGATGGCGTGTTCCATCGGGTTGATCTGAAGGTCATTATAGCGATAGGCCGTGCTTCCAAATTCGGCACCGATACCGATGCCATAAGCCTTGCTGAAATGGTGCTGCCAGCGCACACCGATACGTTTGGCCGGCGACCAAAAACGGGACGAGAGTTCGTCGGAAGACAACGTGACAGGCACTCCCAACATCAGGTAGATATCCCACTCGCTACGTCTCTCGCGGGCGATATCAATTCGCGGGGCACGGGTTAGTTGGTCGCGGATATCGATACCATTCTCGGAATGGATGGTATTCACTTTGACCCATTCGCGCTTGTCGTTCACCTGTGAGGGGTGCTCGAAGCGGTAGTCGGCCATCTGACCATCGCAGAAAACCACCAGATGGCGGCCGCCACGGAAGTCTATGCTCACAGCGGTGTCGACCTGATCGAGGGTCTGCTTGCCATAGATGAGGATATGTCCGTCGTCGTCAATATCCTTGTAGAAAATATGCACGTTAGTGGCAGGACGGGTAAAGACGACACTGACTGCGTTGGTACCTTGGGGTTCGAAGCGGAAAATTTCGGAAGCTCCGGAAGTTTTGGAAGCTCCGGTAACAAAGAAGCTGGCCTGCGGTACGCCGTAGCCGAAGGCATAGTCGCAGTAGGGGTAGAGGTCGGCCGAGCGCTGGATAAGGTCGAACATCTCCATGTTGGTCTTGCCTTTGGAGGCTTGCCAAGCGCAGGCGGCAAAGCCAGCCACGAGAGGACAGGAGAAGGAGGTGCCATAGACCTTCTCATAGGCATTGTTATTTCTGGGAGAGGCGGCCCAAGCATGGGCGAAGGCGCAGACATTGGGTTTCTGACGACCGTCGGCCGAAGGACCGAAAGAGGCAAAACTGATATGTTCGTAGTCGGTGAGGGAATAGGTGACACCGCCGATGCAGAGCACACTGTCGGCATCGCTGGGGGTGATGATATACTGCCAGCGCTTGTCGTCGGCCTCGTTGCCGGCACTGTTGACCACAAGCATACCTTTGCGGGCAGCGAGATTGGCGGCTTTGGCCACATAACTGGTGCCATCCATGTCTTTGGTATAATAGCGGTCCTTTCCGTAACCGAGGGAGCTGCTGATGATATTGGCGCCGTTCTGGTCGGCCCATTCCATAGCTTGCTGCCACCATATCTCTTCTTTGAAGGGCTCGGGCTCCACTTCGGTGCGGGCCAGCAGGAATTCGGCACCGGTAGCCAGTCCTATGTCCTTACCATTCATACGGCCGGCAATGCAGCTGAGGGTCATGGTGCCATGACTGTTCCAACCATAGACATTCTCCTTGCGGTTGGGGAAGTTCCAGGTCTTGAGGATACGCTTGCCTTCACGCAGGTGACGGAAGGCCTCATGTGTGTTCACCTTGGGGAAGCCCCCGTCGAAGACGGCGATACGTACACCTGTACCGTCGATACCTTTCTCGCGGAAAAGCTGTCCCTGCATACGGAGGAGCTGGTCGCTGAGGGTGGTGTCGGCTTCCTCGGAAGTTTCAGAAGTTTCGGATACTCTGGTTTTACTGGCCAACTGCATGTCGCTATTAATCGGTTGCACACGCAGGACATAGGGCAGGTCGGCGATGGCAGCAGCCTGGTCGGGGGTAGCCACTACGCCGACGGCGTTCATCCAGCGGCTGGCACCCACCTCCTCGGTGGCCAAGGCATCGACTCCGTCGACATAACGTTGCTGCAGAGGATAGTTAGTGATATCATAGAGATCGGCACCACACTGGCGGTAGCGTTCGATGGCTTTGGCATCGAAATAACTGTAGGGGTCGAAGGTGGTACCTGCCTTGTCGGCAAGGAAGACCCAGTAAACCTGTTGAGCCCCTAAGGTAAGAGGTAAGAGGTGAAAGGAGAAAAGCAATAATGCAATCAGCGCGAGTTTTTTCATGATATAAGTTATTTTAATACGGTATGTAATATTTCGTGACTATGGAATTGGCGGAAGCCGCTGAGGTGCAGCTGATAGTAGGCGATGAGTGCGTTGATGAGCGCTGTACGCTCATCAAGTGAGGTGTGAATGGGAGCAATGGGGAGCGAAGGGGAGTGAAAGGACAATAGATATTCGTGGAGCATCCTGGAAAGTGCTGGCGAGAGGGTGGTCTCGGCGGGGGCGGCGACATAACGGCCCTCCTGCAGGTCGAAGAGCGGTTCACGACCACTGTAGTTGTCCAGCGGTTCGATACCCAGATGGCTAGCTACTGTAAGCAGAAAAGAGATGGGTAGGGTGGCTGGGTGACTGGAGGGCTGAGTAGTTGAGGGACCAGGGGACTGGATGACGCTCTCGACATAGTCGAAGAGCTCCTGCAGGGGTTCTTCCTCGCGCAGGGCCTTGTAAAGCACCTCGGTCATAAAGAACCGCAACGCATTGCCCACTGGGTCGGATGGTTGCGCAGGGTAGCGAGGCGAGAGTTCCTTGACGTAATTGAGGTCGTTCTTGGGGTTGTCGTATACCACCATATCGAGACTGCTGAGGGGCGCGAAGAGATTTTGTTTCATACGGCCTCCCCTACTCCTTACCCCTTTGACCAGATAAGAACGTACACCTAACTGGCGGGTAAACACCTTGGCCACCACCGAACTTTCGGCATACGGTGTGGTGTGGAGTACCAGGCCTGGGGTGGAGAGCATCATCGTACTATCAGTATTTTGGCGACGGATCGGTTGTTGCCTTCGGCATCGGCGGCGAAGACATAGTAAACCCCTGCCGCCACCCGTTCGCCGTTCTGGGTGCGTCCGTACCAGATAGCCTGACCACCCAGTGCCGTGGTGGAATAAACTGTATGGCCTGCAGCATCGGTGATATGCACCTTTGCGTCGCGGGTAAATCCTTTGATGGCAATAGGTCCATCGTATCCGGGTCGCACGGGATTGGGGAAGGCATACACTTCCTCCATCGGGGTTATCTCGGCATGGGTCGCCGTGGAACGGTAGACCTGCAGGCCCGCATCGGTACCCACATACACCTCTCCCGTACGCGGCTGTATGCCAAGGGCGATGATTTTGTTGGACATTAAAGGACTGTTCTCGGCTGTGAAGTGTTCCAGCTGCTCCAGTCCGTTGGCCGAGATAAGGTAGAGGCCGCCCGACGAGGTGCCCACCCACTTGCGGTTGGCTCCGTCGACGGCGATGGCCGTAATACCTTCGTAAGCCATCAGATATTCGTAGAACTCGCCGTTGGTGATGGTGATATTGCTGCACGTCACCGGCGACACCTCGCCTTGTCCACCGTTGCGGAAAGCACGGTAGGCATCGTAGATAACCTTGATGCCTTTGTTGGTACCTATCCAGAGGTTGCCCGAGAGGTCCTGCACTATCGTATTGACCGCATCGGTGGTGAGCTTGCTGCCGTTGTTGGGATTTACGCGGGCCATCTTGCCCTTTCCGTCGTGAACATAAATCATGTTGCTGCGTCCGCAGAACCAGATATAGTTATTGACGCTGTCCCACAGCATCTTGTCGAGTTGCGGTAGGTCGGCCAGAGCCGTAGTGGAGAAGTGACTCCACTGACCGGAACGGTCGCGGCGTGCCAACGCATGGGTGCTGTGTGAGTTGAGCACCCACAGGTTGCCGTCTCCGTCGAAGGTCACAGCACCTGTGAGCAGCGTGACATAACTGCCTATCGAATAGGGCACCAGGGCGCCATCGGTATTACTCCCATTATAAAGCACCTGCGGCACATTGTCTCGAATAGAGACTACCCCATAGCCCCACAAGGCGGCCACCATCTCGGTAGTGTCATAGGGGTTGACAGCCACGTCGACCAGGTCATATGTGCCCCTAAGCACATGGTTGATATCATCCAAACCATACCAGCGGCGACCTATGGCAGTTTGCAGGTTGGGCGACAGGTAGGCGTTATTGTAGGTGGAGGCATGTCCACCTACGCAGAGCATCATGCGATGGTTGAACGGCACCAGCCGGTAGACATTGTCGGACGAATAGGGGCCCTCTGGGAAGTGTATCTCGTCACTGCCGTCAGGATGAATGCCTATAAGGCCGTCCCACAGGTGTCCCACCCACAATATGCCGTCGTCGCTGGTGACAGCGTCGTAGCACTCTAAATCGCCCCACGAATAGGAGGTGATGCTGTCAATACGCCGCAACGTCTCGTCGTATCGCACTGCACCCGTCGGGCGAGCAAGGGAAAGAATTCCTCCGCCGACATGTACCGAACGTATCTCGCCATGATTCCACACATGGGTACCTGTAGCGTCGAGAGAATAGAGTGTAAGCTGCTCTGGATCATCGGTATATCCCGCCGCTATCAGGCGGTTGCCAAATGTCTCCAGCATGGTTATAGTAATCCCATTCAGGCGGCCATCAGCCTCCCAGCGGTCACTGACCGTAAGGTGAGATTCGTCAAGGGCAATACGTTTCAGTCCTTCGTCGGTGGCGACATAAATACTGTCATCGGTCAGCGTCATATCGCGTACCGTAGTATAGGTACCGCCGGTGCCAATATAGCAGGTCTCTTTGATTTCGTAACGTTCCAAATCCACGATCACCACGCCGAAACCCGTGGCCAGATAGGCCTTGCCGTCATGACAACGCACGCGGTAGATTTTCTTGTCGCCGCTGATCTCGCTACGTTTGATATCGGCCAGATTATAGACCCGCCCGTCGTAGAGGATGTCGATATTTGAGTTATTGTAAGCCACCACCAGACAACGGCTCTCGGGGTCATAGGTTATCGTGGCAATACCGGCGTCGCTCATCCCCGTACTGCGGCTCATGGCAGTGACACTTCCGTCCACTTTGTCGTAGCAGAAGAGCGCCCCTCGGGCGGCAGCATAGATACGGTCGCCCGCCGGCTGCACATGCTGTACACGACTGTAATCCATGCAGTCGCGCCAATGGCCTACAGCCGTCTGCCCCATGGCACCGACGGCTGCCAGCAAGCCTATTATCAGCGCCGCTATCTTTCTCATAAGTCTTCTTTCTTCTTTCTGATAAACACAGCTTGATAAAGCACCGCCAACAAGGTAGTGACAAGGGTGCTGCACACCGTGGCAACCAGTACGCCTCCAAGACCGCGGAAACTGAATATCTCCAGCAGATAAAAAACAAGATAGAAGGCCAGCAACAGCAATACAAGGTAGGTGATGAAATATTGCGGGGTGACGGTATAAATACTCGGGGTGCTGATAACCACATTCTCGCCTCGCGTGAGGATACGGTCGGCAAAGAGAATACGCAACATCGCCACCACGGTACATGCCAATGCGTGGAAACCTAGAGCACCCGCCATGATATCCATCAGCAGCCCCGCAGCGAAGGCGATAACCAGTAGCGGTACCCGAGGGGTCGAAGTAGGAAGCATCAATATGAAAAGCACATAGAGCATCGGCATCACATAACCTCCGAGATATACGTTGTTGAGTACCAACAACTGTATAAGCATTACCAGCAGGAAGCGGCCTATATTTCTCCAAATCAAAGGTGTCATCTTATGCCCTCCATCAGTTCTTGCTGTTCCTTACGGAACTTGTTGTTTATCACATATACATGGGACAACTTGTTGAAGTTGGTCGACAGCCTTATACGCACTTTATAGAAGCCACTGCCCTTCAAACTCTCGGCCTCATCCACAAATCCCACGAGGATACCCTCGGGGAAGTCGTTGGCCAGACCCGAGGTGATGATGGTGTCGCCTGGGATAAACTGGTGGGTCGTCGGCACATCGAGCACCTGGGCATAGCGGAAGTCCTTGCCATCCCACACCAGTGAACCGCTGATACCCGTACGTTTCACCTTTACACTGTTGCGACTGTCGCTATGAAGCACTGGCATCACCATGGCGAAATTCTCGGTGGTGGACACTACCACACCTACAATACCTTCAGGCGAGATGACGGCCATATCGGGTTCTATACCGTGGGAATACCCCTTCCCGATGATAAGGTAGTTATTCTGACCACTCCACGAGTTCTTGATGACGCTGGCCTCGGTATAGTCGTAACGCTGACTGTAGACAGTATCGTGGATAGTGAAGACAGTGTCAGTATAGCTGATATACGACTCAGCCAGTTGTGCCCGCAGACGGGCGTTCTCGGCAGCCAGTCGGTCGTTCTCACCCTTCAGCCCAAAGTAAGCGCCTATGCTGGTCACCCCTTCATACCATCCTCCGGCGATACCCGATGCCCATACCGTGATGCGGGAACGTTGGTAGTAGGTGGAACGAACCATCAACACCACCGCCAACACCGTGAGCAACACAAAGGTCACCACATAGTCGTACTTCTTCAGTATGTCGAACAACTTATTCATTCAGAAAAGCATCTATCACCTGACGGGTTTCTTTCACGGCACGCTGCAGGTCATCATTCACTATCGTCACATCGAAATGGGGGGCCTGTTTCAGCTCCTCGGCGCTACGGGCCAGCCGCTTGACGATGGCCTCCTCGCTGTCAGTACCGCGACTGCGCAGACGCTGTTCCAGCACCTCGACACTGGGAGGCATCACGAAAATACTCAAGGCGTCGCCACCAAAATATTCCTTGATATTGCGACCGCCGTTGACATCCACGTCAAAGACAATGACCTTGCCCATATCCCATATGCGCTTTACTTCACTCTTCAAGGTGCCGTAGCAGGTTCCCTGATATACCTCCTCCCACTCCAAGAAGTCGCCCTGGGCGGCACGGGCCTTAAATTCGTCGTGGCTTAGGAAATAGTAATCTTTTCCGTCCACCTCCTCACCACGGGGAGCACGCGAGGTGGCCGAGATAGAGAAATCAAAGCAGTCAAAATACTGCATGAGTTCCTTGATGATAGTGGTCTTGCCACAACCCGAAGGTGCCGAGAAGAGAATCGCCTTTCCCATAACTTTTTGACCCTAAAACTTCTTATCGAAAATCTTGTAGAAGGTCTTTACGGCCATCGACTCCTCATTCCACTTGTATTGCTCGGCAATCTCGCGCACATGCGCCATCGCCTCGTCGCGTGTAGTGAGGGCGTTGAGGTGCATAACAAAATCGTTATAGGCCTTCATGTTGCCTTTGAAAAGCTCGGACATAAAGCTGAACTTGTCGTTGATATTAATCACCGTGCGCAAGTCATCAACTTTCTTCTCCAGCACATTCTCCACACTGCGCTCGCCACTCTCCACTCCCCCGAGGGTCTCGCCGAGAGTACGGGCAGCGGGCTGGTTGAGGTAGTCGAGCAGCGACGCCTGACCGGTTGCCGGCTGCGCTGGCTTTACCGGAGCCTCCGAAACTTTGGGAGTCTCCGGAACCTCCTGAGCCTTCGGCATTTCCGGGGTTTCTACGGTCTCCGGCTCTACTATCACCTCATCGAAAAGCAGGGCATTATCCTCAATCTCTGGCATCACAGGGACTTCAGGTACTTCCTGGACTTCAGGAACCTCCGGAGTCTCTGGTACTTCTAGTACCTCCGGAGCTTTCGGTGTCTCCGGTGCCTCTGGCTCCTGTGTCATGGCCGCCATGGTCGACACCATGGCCATCATCTTCTCATCTTCCTGCAATTCTCCCTCATGTTCCTCTACAGGCGAAGGGATACTCTCGGGCAACTGGTCTCCGTTCAGTCTTAACGCAACGTCATACAGATGCCGAAGGTCTTCCAACAACAGGTCCACTTCGATGCGGTTCACCGGACCCTGTACAATCCTATTGGCCACGGCGCACAGGCGTTGCATTCCCTCGGTCAATGCTTTGATAGTGTCTTTCATAGTGCTATGCTTGCTTATTTCTTTAATATACAATAAAATACAGCTACCCAACAGGGTATCTTTCCAAATGTAAAAGTACTAACTATTTTTATATATCCTGCGCTAACTATTTAAAAAGTTATCAAACAGTCGTGTTGATAAACTATAAAAGTTCTTTGTCATTCGGAAAAAAGTCGTATACTTGCAGTTGTATTCCCTCCCCAAAAAGACACATTAATATATTCATAACAAACACTTTAATCATGAGAAAGACAGTTAAAATCCTGTGCTTTATGGTCACCTTGCTCCTTGTGGGAAGCAACGCCATGGCACAAAAGTATGAGTACAAGACCTACGACAACGACCCCTTTGGCGTCCGCGAGTACACCCTCGCCAACGGCCTCAAGGTGTTTATGAGTGTCTACAAGGACGCTCCGCGCATCCAGACCTATATCGCCGTGCGCGCCGGTTCGAAGAACGACCCCAGCGAGACCACCGGCCTAGCCCACTATCTGGAGCACATGCTCTTCAAGGGCAGCAAGCAGCTGGGCACCACCGACTGGAACCGCGAGAAAGTGGAACTCGACAAGATTGAGGCCCTCTACGAGGTGTATCGCAAGACCACCGACGAGCGCCGCCGCGCCGAGATATACCACCAGATCGACAGCATCAGCTACGTAGCCTCGACCATCGCCATCGCCAACGAATACGACAAGTCGATGACCGCCATCGGCAGCGAAGGCACCAACGCCTTCACCTCGAACGACTACACCATGTATGTCGAGAACATCCCGGCCAACATGCTGGAGACCTGGGCCAAGGTGGAAGCCGACCGCTTCCCCAACCTGGTGCTGCGCCTGTTCCACACCGAGCTGGAAGCCGTCTATGAGGAGAAGAACATCAGCCTGGCACAGGACAACCGCCGCGTGAACGAGGAGATGATGCGCGCCCTCTTCCCCCACCACCCCTACGGCACCCAGACCACCCTCGGCACCATCGAGCACCTGAAGAACCCCTCGATGACCAACATCTACCGCTTCCACCACACCTACTATGTGCCCAACAACATGTGCATCGCCATGGCCGGCGACTTCAACCCCGACGAGGCCATCAAGATTATCGACCGCTACTTCGGCAGCTGGGTTCCCGGCACCGTGCCCGAATTCCATAAGGTTAAAGAAGCTCCTATCACCAGCCCCATCATCCGCCTCGTCAATGGTCAGGACCCCGAGAGCCTCACCATCGCCTTCCGCATCGAGGAGGGCAACGGCAGCCACGACGCCCTGTTGGCGCACGCCATGGGGATGGTGCTGAACAACGGCAGCTGCGGCCTCATCGACCTCAACCTCAACCAGAAGCAACTCTGCCTGGGCGCATACGCTGGCACCTATACGCTCAACGACTATGCCGCCTTCATGCTGGGTGGCCGTCCTACTCAGGGCCAGAGCCTCGGCCAGCTGCGTGACCTGCTGCTCGGCCAGCTCGACCTGCTGAAGGCCGGCCAGTTTGACGAGAGTCTCCTTGAGGCCAGCATCAACCAGCTGAAACTTCAGATTATGAAGCAGGCCGAGAGCAACAACAGCCGCGCCTCGCAGATGGCCTACGCCTTCGTGCAGCACCAGACCTGGGACCAGGTGTGCAACGAAATCAACGAGCTGGCCAAGATTACCAAGAAGGACATCGTCGACTTCGCCAACCGCATCTGCAAGGACAACAACTACGTCATCGTCTACAAGCATCAGGACACCCCCGACCCGGTGACCAAGGTGCAAAAACCCGCCATCACCCCCATCTACGTCAGCCGCGACACCGAGAGCCCTTTCCTAGCTCAGATAAAGGCCGATGCCGCCAAAGCCAAACCCATCCAGCCCGTCTTCGTCGACTTCAAGAAAGACCTGCAGAAAGGCAAGACCGCCAACGGCAGCGAGGTGCTGTATGTGAAGAATGTTGAAAACGGTACCTTCAACCTGCAATACCGCTTCAAATTCGGCTTCGCCGCCAACAAGGCTATCGACCTGGCCTCCGACCTGGTGGAATATCTCAATACCGACAAACACACTGCCGAACAGCTGCAGGAAGAATTCTATAAGCTGGCCTGCAGCTATAACATCCACGTGGCTGACGAGGACATCACTGTGGGCATCAGCGGCCTGGCCGAGAATATGGAGAAAGCCATGACCCTTGTGGAGGAAATCATGGCTACCTGCCAGCCCGACGACGAGTCCCTGCAGATGCTTGTGGAGCGCCTCATCAAGAGCCGTACCGACAACAAGACCAACCAGCGTGCCGCCTTCCGCGCCCTGAACATCTACGGCGTATGGGGTGAGGAATACATCAAGGAGAACACCGAAAGCGATGCCCAACTCCGCGCCTACACCGCCAAGCAACTCACCGATGCCCTCCACGGCCTCTTCCAGTACAAGCACCGCGTGCTCTACTACGGCCCGCTGAGCCTCAAGGAGGCCACCGCTGCCGTCGACCGCATCCACAAGGTGAAGCCCACCAAGGATATTCCCGCCAACAAGGTATTCCATCCCCAGGCCGTCAACGAGAACACGGTGTTCTTCGTCAACTACGACGCCAAAAACACCTATGTCACCGAATACTTCCGTGGCGAGCACTACAACACCGCCATCTCACCCAAGGTATATCTCTTCAACGAGTACTTCGGCGGTTCGATGAATGCCATCGTCTTCCAGGAGATGCGTGAAAAGCGCAGCCTTGCCTACAGCGCCAGCAGCTACTACTCCAACAGTGGACACAAGGACGGCTACTTCTACAACAGCGCCAACGTCATCACCCAGAACGACAAGCTCTTTGACGCCCTCGACGCCTACGAGGAGCTCTTCAACGACATGCCTGAGGCTGAAGCCAACTTCAAACTGGCCAAGGATGCCCTTATCGCCAGCAGCCGCACCAAACGTACCACCAAGATGGCCATCATCACTGTCTACCTGCATTGCGAGCGTATGGGTCTCAAAGAACCTCTGAACAAGCAAAACTTCGCCGCCTACCAGAAGATGACCATGAACGACCTCACCAGCTTCCAGAAGCAGTACATAAAAGGCCAGAAAAAGAGCTACCTGGTGCTCGGAAAAGAGAGCGAAATCGACTTCAACCGCTTGGCCAAGTTCGGCAAGGTAAAGAAACTCACGCTGGACGAAATCTTCGGTTATTGAACCTTTCGCATCAAATAGATGAATCCATCGGTATCAACGACACGGTAATGCACCGTGTCGTTGATTATTTTATCGACCTTGTCCTCATCCCCCTCATTGTAGCACCAATGGCGCTGCAGCATCAGATAGTACTCGGCACCATAGGCAAGACCCATGGGGAAAAGGTAAACATTGTCGCGTGTGGCCAGATGAGGGGTGAACATGGAGGTGGCGCAGACCGAAGCGTCGGAGGGGATTTCTTTGAGCATGCGGCGGGCCGCCTCGACATCGAAGTCGTGTTGTTGCCAATGGCGGGCATCATAGATCCGCACATTTTCTTTCCTGACATGAGAAAAAGGATTGCTGACCGAATATATCAAGGTTAGCAAGGACAGGGCCACCGCTACCCAAGCCATCACAGCCTGCCTACGAACCGTTCTCACTCGGCAGAGTGCCAGCATCGAGGCAACAACTATGACGGTGCAGATTTCGACGTTGTATTGGAAGCCAAGTCCCCAAAAGCCAATATCTAATGACAACATTTTCATGGCCACCATCGGTACCAGCATAAGCAAATAGTTAGGTTTCATTACGGCCAACCATCCGCCCGATATGAGGAGACAAATATAGAACTCGGTTTTAATTGAGCCATGGCCCGAACCCGTAAAGTCGTTGAAGAATGCTGCTATGGCCTGCAAGGGATGAGTGAGCATCCACACAGCCACCTCCATCAAACTGCCGCCCATCCAGGAAAAACGATCGAAGCCGCGTCCTGTATCGCCAAGGGCAGGCATCAGCCACAGCATCACCACAAGAGTATACACTACACAGCCAAAGGCACTTGCAGCCAGCCAACGCATGATACGGCGATTGCGACGGTAGTCGAACATCAATGCCAGAAGCACAAACAACAACCACACCGCCTGATTCTCCTTTCCGATAATCATCAGCACCAACATCACCGTTGCAGGAAGCAGCTGTGAACGTTTCACGAAATAAAGCATCCACGGCAATAGCATTGCAGTCACTACATTAGTATGATAGTCGAACCCCACGGCATGCCACACACCGAAACTAGTCAAAAGCATCAGCATCGCAGCCAAGGGAATCACCTTACTGTCGGTGTACAGCTGCGCAAGACGATACACACCGTAGGCTCCCAATAGAACAGTCACAATCTGCACAATCAACAAGGTCCAGTTACCAAAGAGATAGACCAGTGGAGAAATCAAAACAAGGAGGAGGTCAAAATGATCAGAAAGCAGATTTTGTGTCTCCCAACGGAAGAAAGAGCAGTCGTTGCCATGTAGGTGCGCATAGTCGTAAATTGCATTGGTATAGACACCCAAATCAAGGCCATAGGTGCGGAACATCAAATGGTTGACAACCGACTCCGATACAAATAGAAGGGCAAAGATAACCAGTAACACAGTGACTGGTTTTATATGACATTTTGATTGTAACCGTTTCATAACAAAATGCAAAAGTAAGATTTATTTTCGACACTCAAAAAAATAGTGTATCTTTGCATCGTGAAAAACAGAATTCCATCATATATAGCTGCAGCCGTTATTCTCTGTGTGGGACTACTTTTAGGCCTCCGGCAGGTGGGGCTATTCCCAGCTTATATCCACGCATGGTCGCAAGCGGACTGGTATGCTATCTCTATCGGATTTCTCAACAACAACTTCGACTTTTTCCATCCCGAGACTCTGATTTACAACAAACAGTTTCCTGGCTGGTGGGCAGTGGACTATGGCGATGCTATCACTTCTGTCGACTTCCCGATACACAACTATATCGTAGCATTGTTGATGAAGCTTTTCGGCACGACAGCACCATGGGTATTCCGTCTGTGGACACTGCTATGCAGCCTCGTGGGAGTATGGTTCCTCTACTTGCTTGCCCGCCGATTGACGCAGTCAACGCTGAAGTCACTGGCGGCGGTGCTGATATTCATGACTGCTCCTGTCTATGCCTACTATTTCGCCAACTTCCTCCCCAGCGCACCGGCACTGGCGCTGGTAGCGGCAGGCCTCTGGGCCTACGTCCGTCATTGGCAGGGCGACGGCATGCGATGGTGGCACTGGTCGATAGCGCTGCTGGGGTTAGCGACATTGATCCGCACCTCGCATGCGGTGGTATTGGTGGCCGTGTGCGGTTTCGAGCTGATTCGCATCCTGATGACGGAAGAAAAGATACTGCGGAAATGGATTTCGGTAACTATCGCCTGCATGGCCATCGTGGCTTATCTTTTCTGGAACAAGCATCTCGCCGCTATGCATGGAACTATTTTCCTAGGCGAACTGCGGACTCCGAAGAGCTGGACAGAAGCACATGACCTTTGGGAAAAGATAAAAGAATATTGGCAGTGGCAATATTTCTCACGCCTGCAGCACAGGCTGATTGCCCTCACGCTGATAGCTGCCGTCGTCATCTTAGTGGTACGCCATATCAAAGGGAAAGCCACCATCAAAAACAATCAATTGTCACTGGGCTGGCTGATTGCTATCTACTTCCTTGGCGAGATATGTTTCTTTGTCGCCATGATGTTACAATACCAAGACCACGACTACTATTTCCTCGATAGTTTCTTCATGCCCTGCATTCTCCTCTTCATCATGGCATTGAGGAGCCTGCCCGAAATGAAGGGTCACCTGACCACAATATTATGCATCGCAGCACTGGCAGCGATTGGAGGTATTATGTTCAACAACGCCAAACACAATAACCAGGAGCGCTGCAAGAGTGACGACCGGGCCTATGAGTGCAGTCTCAACTACGCGGGTGCCGACCAATGGCTCGACGACATCGGTGTAAGCCGCGACGCACGCATACTATCTATCTTTTCTTACCCGCAGAACGCACCCTTTATCCAGATGGGACGCAAAGGCTACAGCCTGATGTGGTTCGACACCAACATCGTCGACAGCGCCATGCATTTCCCATTCGACTATGCCGTTATTGAAGACAAAATCTTCCGAGATTGCTTCCAAGGGCAACAGCGGTTACTGGGTCGACTGACCCGGATAAGCGGCAACGGCCGCCTGTCGCTATGCCGACTCGAAGACACTGTCGTGAACCAGACCGTCGACGACTTCTTCCTATCCCACGGCTACGTCGGTCTGCGTGACGGGGCTTTCTACCTTGACGGAGAGAAATGGTTCCCGTTGATGCTCAACTATAAAGCCGAGATGCACATGGTCGACGGAGTGCTTGAAGTCACGCCTGCCTCATGGTACACCGACGGCAATATCCGTGCCCATTTCGACACCATCGTTGCATGGGGTTTCAACGCAGTTCGTGTATGTCTCGATGTACTGGACGAACGAAACGACACCGCCGCCATGTTCCGCGCCACGCGCCGTATGGTGCAGCAGGCCGATAGCGCAGGACTACACGTTATGCTTTTAATCAAAGCGCCTTTCGAGGGCTACTGGCGCGACTACGCCATAGGCCTGATGCACACCTTGTCTGATATGCCCGCCCTATGGGCCTACGACCTGATGAATGAGCCGCTTTATTTCGACCCCGAACCCAATCGTACCAAACAAGATGCCGTCAATATCGTCGACGGATGGCGCACGCTCGTACGCATCCATGCTCCCCATCATCTCTTCACCGTAGCCACCGCCGAACCCATCGAGGTCTTCGAGTGGGACCCCTCGATGCTACCGGTCGATTTTCTGGAGATGCATACCTACCACCCTTTGCGCGTGCAAAGCGAGATGTGGTGGTATAGCCACTACACAGACAAGCCGTGGATGGTGGGCGAGACGGGGCTTCCTGCCGACGGCGACTCGGTACCCTACGAAGCCCAGCGGATGTTTATGGACGAGACCTATAGCTATGCCCTCCGATGCGGCGCCATCGGCTACGGCTGGTGGGAATTTCAGGACCACCCCAACGGGGTGAACTTCGAAGCTCAGTATACCGGCCTGCGCGACCGCCACGGCCGCAAAAAAAATCCGGGTCTTCTGGAGCATCCAGAATCTCTGGAAACTCCGGAAACTCCGGTCAACTACTACAACATGCTGGCCTACCAGAACCTCGCCGTCACCGGACAGGTGGTTAACAACGACGGAAACCCCATCGAAGGTGCCGTCGTCCGCGGCTGGAACGACGACTGGAGCGTAGGCATGAACACCTATAGCGACAGCACAGGCCATTTCCGCTTGGTGAGTAATGATATCTGCACCCACCTCGAAATCAGCGCACCGCATCATTCAAAGGTCAAGTTCGACCGACGTCCCTCCTACCCTGCCGACCTCCGACTTCCGACTTCCGACCTCCAGCGTGAATACCAACAACTGCCACTCCTCGGCTGGGGCGACGATTACCATATCTTACCCACCAAGACAAAACAATTCGAGGCCCCCACTGCCGTGGAAGCCTCGATAGGTGAGATAAAGCTGAAACGTCTTTAAAAAATCTCGTTTATGGTCTGCGACTGCCCGTTGATAACAAACGAGTCGCCTACCTTGTGCCCTTTCACGGCCAGATAGATGGGTGTCTGGGCCGAGATGGCAAACCACACCTCATTACCTACTTGGAATTTGCCCGCGCCAATGCTCAAAAAGAATTTTTGTCGATTGGTGACCACACAGGCACCATGCTCCGCGGTATCGAACGGGGCATGCTTCAACAAATCCTGCAGGGCACGTATGCCGGCCAAGGCGTTGCTATACTGCTTAGCATACATATCGCGGCTACGCATCATCTTGGTGCGGTAGGAGTCGTAGCGATCCACGTTGGCACCATAGTCGTTGCTCTGCTGCTGCGCCGAGTCCATCTCCTGCTTGGCTACATTAGCAATATGCTCCTGCATGGCGATGCAGGAGCATATCACACTATTTCTTTTTTCTTCGCGTGTCATTTCTTCTTGGCAACTTTCTTGGCCGGGGCCTTTTTGGCGGCCGGCTTCTTGCAGGCGGCCTTCTTGCAGGCAGCGGCTTTCTTCACCTCCATAGGGCCACAGTCGGTACGGCCGGGATAGACCTTCAGGGCCTCTTCCAGGCACTTCATGGCGGCCTTCAGGTCCTCCTTGCAGAGGCAGTAGGTGATGCGCACCTGATGACGGCCCTTCTCAGGATCGCTGTAGAATCCCGTGGCGGGAGCCAACATGACGGTGGCACCTTTGTAGCTGAAGTCCGTCAAGAGCCACTGGCAGAAGTGGTCACTGTCCTCGATGGGCAGCTCACAGACGGTGTAGAAAGCACCCTTGGGATTGGGGCAGAAGCAGCCGGGAATCTTGTTGATACCTTCCACAATGACGTTGCGGCGGGCCACATACTCCTTCATCACGGCATCGAAATACTCCTGCGGAGTGTCGATGGCGGCCTCGGCAAAGAACTGGCCGAAACTCGGGGGCGACAGACGGGCCTGAGCCAGACGCATCATCGAGCTGAAGAGCTCACTGTTACGGGTGATGACACATCCCACACGGGCACCGCAGGCACTGTAACGCTTACTCACCGAGTCGAACAGCACCACGTTGTTCTCGCAGCCCGGCAGGTTGAGCACCGAGAAGTGCTCCTCGCCGTCGTAGCAGAACTCACGGTACACCTCGTCGGCAAAGAGGTACAGGTCGTACTTCTTGCACAGGGCACTCACGGCATACAGGTCTTTCTCGCTGTAGAGGTAACCCGTGGGGTTGTTGGGGTTACAAATCATGATGGCGCGAGTGTAGGGGGTGATATACTTCTCGAAGTCGTCCACCAGCGGCAGGGCAAATCCATTGTGGATATCGCTCGGCACGGTAACAATCTTCGCGTCGCACAGCTTGGCGAAGGTATTGTAGTTGGTGTAATAGGGCTCGGGGATGATAATCTCATCGCCGGGGTTGAGGCAGCAGGTGAAGGCCATCTGGAGGGCCTCGCTGCCACCGGTGGTGACGAGGATACGCTCGGGCGTGATGTCGATGCCGTGCATCTTGTAGTAGTGGCACAGTTTCTCACGATAGCTCTGGATACCGGCGCTGGGGCTGTAGGCCAGTACTCCATGGTTCTCAGCCATCTCGTGGGCTTTGACCGACAGGGCCTCGAGGGCGGCCTTGGGGGTCTCGATATCGGGCTGGCCGATATTCAGGTGGTACACATGGATGCCGTGGGCCTTGGTGGCGTCGGCAAAGGGAACGAGTTTACGAATGGCGCTCTGCGGCAGTTCCAGTCCTTTATGCGAAATATGCGGCATATCTACTTATTTCTTGATGGGCTCAATTTTTTTCACTGCAGCTTTCTCCTCGGCGGGCTTGTCGGCCGGGGCAGGCTGTACATTGTCATGCACATTGCCTCTGATGCGCAGCACTACACGGTCGCTATTCACAGCATTGCTGGTCACGGTGACAGTCTTCGAGAAACCGCCCACGTTGTTGGTGTTGTAGTGAACCTTGATGGAACCCTGCTGGCCGGGCATGACAGGCTTCTGGGTGTAACTGGGAGTCGTGCAGCCGCAGCTGGCCTTCACATTCTGAAGAATCAGGGGCTCGTCACCGTCGTTCCAGAAGAAAAACTCACAGTCACCGTTGCCACCCTTCTGGATGTCACCATAGTTATGCTCGTTGGCTTCGAAACGGATCTTTGCACCGTGTTCGGGAACTTCTTTCTGCTCTACATTCTGAGCGTTGCCGATAAATGCCATGGAGGCAAAAAGGCAAATCAATGCAAACTTCTTCATGTTATAAGGTTTTTTAAAGTTTATATTTCAACTGTTTACAATATCCACTCCACTACTCTATCACGCTTTCACTCTACCACTTTACCGCTCACATTTGGCCTGCAAAATTACTAATTTTTTAGTACATGCAAACTTTTTTTTATTGCAAACAAAGTTAAAAAACCTTTACAACTTTCTCCACCGCATGGACACCCTCCGCCATCAGGTGCAGGTAGTAGATGCCTGCAGGCAGGGCGCTGATATCAATGGTGATGGCTTGATTGCCTGTTTGCTTGACTGCTTGGGTGAGTACCGTGCGACCCCGCAAGTCAAGAACTTTAAGCAATTCTTCATTCTTCATTCTTAATTCTTCATTCAGCTCAACGGTGACCGTAGTGCTGGCGGGATTGGGATAGATACTGACAAGGAGGTTTTTGCTCTCAGACTCCTCGATGCCGGCCATTCCGCTAATGAGTTCCTCTACACGTATGTTGTCCAGGTAGCCCAAGTCGCTCTCGTAGCCTTCCTCCTGTGCATGAGCACCAGTACTGCGCTGCAGGACGGCCAGCCGCTCCTGGTCACTGTAGAGATACCTGCCCACATCGAGAGTATAGTGATGCTCTAACGTATCGGCAGGAACGACTGTATCTATAGGATAGAAACTGTTCAGCTCGTCGCCATAAGTGAATCCCACCTCCAGCATCACCTGGCCCGGGTTGCGTTCCACTCGGTAGTCGAACGAGAGGCGCACCGCACCATTCGCGTCGACCACAGGGAAGAGCAGTCCTCCGCACTCTTGGATGATGTCGACGCTGTCGGCCACATACTTCGACGCAAGTCTCACAGCATCATCGGCCACCACAGGCACCGGGGCCTCATTGCTGACAAGAGAATAATAGGTATCTGTCCGTGAGACAGCATCCCAGCATTCGGGCAACTCATCCATACCGTCGAAATCCTCGACGAGGGGCAGCGGCAGGAAGCAAGCGGTACGGAACGTGGTAGCCCTGGGAGCACTGAGGCTTCCGTCGCCACAGATGACATAAACCTCGACGACATACTCCGTATTGGGCGTGAGGCCGGCGATTGCCGCCATCCCGTTGGACGACGTCACACTGTCAGCCAACCACTCTGCTCCCACAGGATACCACACCACACGGCAGTTCGCATACGACGCACCTATCATCCAATGGACCACGGCACTATGCGAATAAGGGACGACACCTATCCACTTCACCGGCAGACAGCCGTCGCCGTCGGTCAGTAGCACCCCGTCAATAATTATGCGTGAACCATATAACGCCACCATATTACCCTCGCCGGCATAGCTAGACAGCGACACGCCGTATTCCTGCCATTCCGGTCCAATCTCCAACCTCTCTATGGTATTGAACGATCCGAAGTCCGAGGATTTGTCCAGCACCCCCACCCACAACGGCTGCGAAGCACTGCCATAGTAATTGCGGGCACGGAAATGCAGCACTGTATTCTGTATGCTGTCGACAGGCGGCAGATGGAAATAGGCATTGGAGGTCATCCACAAACCCATGTCAGAGTTATAATAACCATAGTAATCCACCGTGTTCACATTCACCATCCCACGACGGCCCCAGCAGCCTTCCCACAAGGTGCTGTCATCTTCGGCCAGCCCCTGGAAGTCCTCAAAAAACGGCAAGTCAGCCAACGTGAGCGGAGGACAGGGGGTCTGGAAGCTGAGTTCATACCATTCGCTGGTTTCCACACCGCAGTCGCGACGCAACTTCACCCAATACTGCCGTTCGTGAAGCAGGCCAGAAAGAAGCACACTGTCGCCGCTGTAGTACAGGCTCGGATGCCCCGCGCTGCCGGGCGTAAAGTCGACAGTATCGTACTGCACATACAACTGTGCCGCCTCTCCCCAACTGTGTGTGCAGCTAATCAACGCGCTGTTGTGCCGCAGATGATTGACAACCACATGTTCAGGATAGGGACATTGCGGACGATGGTAGGTAACGGTGGTGCCCATCGACGGGCAACCCACCAAGCTAAAGGCAGGAAACTCCACCCAGTTGTTGCCGTTGCGGTAGGCAAAATCATAAAAGTTGACCACTACCGAATCCCATGTACCGCACAGCGACACATGGTCCCTCCTGCTGGTCACCATCCCCGGGGCATACTCCCAATCCCAATAGTGGTCGCCGTCGGTCAGGAAGAAGTTGAACAGAGTGTCGGTCGTCACCCCGTTATACATGTTGCCATACACGCAACTGATGTCGCCGTTCTCGTGCAGACGCAGCTGATAGTTGAAGTCGTCCTGCGACGCCTCGGCAGCACTCATGGGATAGGTAGGAAAATGCTGCACCTGACGCCACTCGATGACCAGCATCTGGTTGCCGGCGGCATCGGTCATCGTCTGATACCAGCAGCCCGACGTACCCTCAGGCATCTGGCCGTCGAACAGCAGGAAAGGGCAGATGATGGCATTGCCGCCATTGTCCCAGTACGACACCGCATTGTGACTGCCCGCCCAGCTATCGCCGCGCAACTTGACAAAACCGTCGCAGCGCACCGTGATATTGGTGCCCGCAGGAAAGGTGCTGAGACCATAGTCGAAGTCGAACGGCAACGCTACAGTCTGAGAGCCGTAGTCGCCCACCACCGAAGTGAGTGGCGTGCCCGTCTGGGCAATGCTGTTCCAGGTTCCCTGCACCGACGTGACGGTGTAATCCTTGAGCATCTGCGCCTGTACCATCATCGGCACCAGCGTCAGCAATAATAAAATAGTACGTCTCATAGCAATATGTATTAAAAGATGAATGATTTACAATTTCCATCACCCTCTCTGCCTAAATAGACACCACATCCTCGCCGTTTGTTGTCAATAAGACGCACAACACCCCCTGAGAAAGGCCACCGGGTGACAATATTTAACAAAGTTTAACACCATTCGAGACGCTAAAAAAACACTCTCCTTGCCTCCAAACCCTCTTTTTTACCCAACTCCAAACCATTATAACACAATGGTTAAGCCATATCCCCTCTTACTCCTCTCTTATTCCTCTCTTGTTCCCCTCTTTATGAACTATTACTCAAGTAAGCAATAAATAGGAGGGGATTACGTTAGCACTAATAGAAATGAAGGCGTTAGTATGGCGTAATCCTGGCGCAACCCTGACGTAATCATGTCGTAGACAACCTGTTAATACCTTGTAATCATGGCCAAACAAACATCAAATGGAGCCCTCGGGGAATTTATCGGACGGTTAGGTCCCGTGGTAGGATACCGCTGGAAAAACATCTGGTGCTTGCGCACGCAGTCGGACAATGTGCGCAACCCGCGCACCGAGGCGCAGCAGGAGCACCGCTCGATGTTCAAGCAGGAGGTGCAGCTCGCCGGTCGTATGCGGTGGGCCGTCAACATCGGCCTCAAAGAGATGGCCGACGAGATGGATATGACGCCACAAAACCTCTTCGTCAAAGCCAACCAGCAGGCTTTCAGTATGGTGGATGGACGTCTCTCGGTTGATTGTCCGAACCTGTGCATCAGCGCCGGTTCCGTGGCACCGGTGGAGATCACCTCGGCGACACGCGACGAGGTGAATGTGCTGACGGTGAACTTCGAACCGAACCCGTTGCAGATGCGTGCCTATCAGTACGACAATGTCTATTTCTGGGTGTGGTGTCCGGAGGCCAACACAGGCTACTTGGTCAATCCCGTCTACCGCAGAATCAAGAAGATGAGCGTCCTGCTCCCGTCAAAGATGGAGGGCAAGGAGATACATATCTATGCCTTCGTGCAAGACGAGAAGGGGCACTGTTCCACCACCGCCTACGGACAGGAGACCTCGACCGACGCCGAGCCGGCAGAACCGGTGGAGGGTGAGACCACAGGAAACCCTCCCGAAAGCGTTGTTACAAATCCATCGGAAACTTCTGAGCCATTGCCTGTTACTGCGCACGACCAGCCGCCGGGGGGGCCTCCGCAATAACATAATTTGCTCCTCGAAGAATTTTTTTTTGGGCCATATGATTTTTTTTTAGACCAGATATTGATCGCCAGCACATAGACGCAAACCGCAATATCTGTCTCTTATACACATCT